>Ga0105053_10001623_pt1 | contig 35769 bp, 33 predicted proteins | sample BON01_FD_78093 | JGI IMG/M metagenome (GOLD analysis project Ga0105053, IMG submission 78093) | Freshwater microbial communities from Lake Bonney liftoff mats and glacier meltwater in Antarctica - BON-01 | ecosystem: Environmental > Aquatic > Freshwater > Ice > Glacier meltwater | place: Lake... | reverse complement strand
TCATGTTGAGCGCAGCTTCCACACCGAGCGCACGTGGCAGGCGCTGCGTGCCACCGGCGCCAGGAATCAGGCCCAGCTTCACTTCCGGCAAGGCCACGCTGCAACCGGGTGCTGCAATACGGTAGTGGCAACCAAGTGCCAGCTCCAGACCGCCGCCCATGCACACACTGTGGATAGCGGCCACGACCGGCTTGCTGGTGTTTTCCACCGCCAGGATCACACTCAGCAGATTGGGCTCGGTCATTGCTTCGGGCTTGCCGAATTCGCGAATATCGGCACCGCCCGAGAAGGCCTTGCCGGCACCGGTGATCACGATGGCCTTGACCGCAGGGTCGCCCTCGGCCTTCTCCAGACCCGCTGCAATGCCTTGGCGGGTCGACAGCCCCAGGCCGTTGACAGGCGGGTTGTTCATCGTGATGACGGCAATGTCGCCGTGGACCTGGTACTCAGCGGTCATGAGATCTCCTTGTGTGGGTTCGAATGAAAAAAGGCATTCGGCATTCGCCGAAAAACGAACGATCGTGCGATTTTAGGAATTTGCCGTGCTGTCGCAAGGGCCGCTTGTCGCGGGTGGGTCAGGGAGCGTTCAAACCTCCAGCCACTCCTTGCGCACAGCCGGGTCTGCTTTGAGCCCGGCCGGCGTTCCCTCAAACACGATGCTGCCGTGCCCCATCACCAGCACCCGGTCGGAGATGGTCATGGCGATGGTGAGTTTCTGCTCGATCAGAAGCACCGACACACCGCGGCTCTTGAGCATCTGCAGATACTGCCCGACCAGCTCCACGATCTTGGGCGCGAGGCCTTCAGTGGGCTCGTCGATGATGATGAGATCGGGATCGCCCATGAGGGTGCGACACAGGGTGAGCATCTGCTGCTCCCCGCCGGAGAGTACGCCCGCCTCGGTGTGCTCGCGCTCCTTCAACCGAGGGAAGATGGCGTACATGTCGTCAAAGCTCCAGCGCGAGCCTTTGCCACTACCCTTCTGGCCCAGCAGCAGATTTTGGTGCACGGTGAGCTTGGAAAAGACATCGCGGCTCTCGGGCACATAGCCCAGGCCGAGGTGGGCTATCTCGAATGGCTTCTTGCCAATCAGCGACTGGCCTTTCCAAGACACGGTACCTGTGCAATCCACCAACCCCATGATGGCCTTGGCAGTGGTGGAGCGGCCTGAGCCGTTGCGCCCCAGAAGCGCCACGATCTCGCCTTCACCGATCCGCATTGCCACCCCATGCAAGACATGGCTTTTACCGTAATAGCCATGAAGGCTCTGAATCTCAAGCATGGTGAAAGCCTCCCCATACGCCGATGTTGGCCAGAAACATTGAGGCACTCATGCTTCTTGCTCCAGCACCGCGCCGAGATACGCCTCTTGCACCCGGGCGTTCGAGCGCACCGCTTCGGGCGTGTCGAAAGCCAGCACCTCGCCATAGACCAAAACCGCGATCTTGTCGGCCAGGCCAAACACCACACCCATGTCGTGTTCCACCGTGAGCAGTGTCTTGCCAACCGTGACATCGCGGATGAGTTCGATGAAGCGGGTCGTCTCGCTGTTGCTCATGCCGGCGGTGGGTTCATCGAGCAGGATCACGCTGGCGCCGCCCGCAATCGTGATACCGACCTCAAGCGCGCGTTGTTCGGCGTAGGTGAGGTTCATGCCCAGCACATCGCGTTTTTTGTCCAGATGGATCATGTGCATCAGCTCCTCGGCGCGGGCGTTGGCGTCGTCCAGGTCCGCCAGAAAGCGAAACAGGGTGTATTTGTAGCCCAGGCTCCACAGCACGCTGCAGCGCAGGTTTTCGAAAACACTGAGCTTGGGGAAAATATTGGTGATCTGGAAGCTGCGCGAGAGGCCCAAGCGGTTGATCTCATAGGGCTTCAAGCCGTTGATCCGTTGGCCATTGAGCAGCACATCGCCGCTGGTGGGCGCAAAGCGGCCCGACATCAGGTTGAACAGGGTGGATTTGCCGGCGCCGTTGGGGCCAATGATGGCCACACTTTCGCCGGGCTTCACCTCCAGATCCACGCCCCGAATGATCTCGGTTTTGCCAAAGCTCTTGCGCACATTTTTTAACTCCAGCGCATAAGCACTGGCGGGGCTGCTGGGGCCAACAACAGGGGGCTGGTTCATCGGGTCTCCCGCTGCTTGATGGTTTTTTCAATATCGCCCTGCACTTGGGCCCATTTTTCGGCAAAGCCGCGCCGCACCCACTCAAACAGACCGAACCCCACAGCAGCCACCGCCAGCGCGCCCAGCCAACTGCTGGCAGCGCGGGTGTTGAGTGTGACGCCCAGATAAGACAAGGTGTCGCCCATCGCCGCATTGAGCTGCAGGTGGTAGCCCATTTCAATCAAGGCACTGAAACCGAGCAACATGATCAAGCCGGTGGCAAACAGGCTCAGGTACGAGCCCAACAGCCCACGCAGCCGACCGAAAGCGGCCACCCTCACATTCATCATGATGAGGCTCGCAATGCCGCCCGGCGCATACATCACCATGAACACAAAGATCAGGCCAAGGTAGAGCAACCAGGCTTTGGTGAACTCGGAAAACAGCACGAATGCCAGCACCATCAAGACGCCACCGATGATGGGACCAAAAAAGAAGGTGGCACCACCCAAAAAAGTGAACAGCAGATAGCCCCCAGAACGCGCCGCACCGACCACCTCGGCTGTGACGATCTCGAAGTTGAGCGTGGCAAGGCCACCGGCGATACCGGCGAAGAAGCCCGCGATCATGAACGCCAGGTAGCGCACCTTCTGGGTGTTGTAACCAATGAACTCAGCACGCTCGGGATTGTCGCGAACCGCATTGAGAATGCGACCCAGTGGTGTGCGTGTGAAGGCAAACATCAGCGCCACACAAACCAGTGTGTAGACCGCGATCAGGTAATAGACCTGCGTGGCCGGTCCGTAGCTGATACCCAAAAATGGCTCACCCACCACCCGGTTGCCCGATACGCCGGCTTCGCCGCCGAAGAATGCGGTGAACATCAGCGACATTGCAAACACCAGCTCGGCCATGCCCAGCGTGATCATGGCAAAGGGTGTGCCCGCTTTCTTCGTGGTCACATAGCCAAACAGCACAGCAAAGAACAGCCCGGCCAGCCCGCCCATCAGCGGGATCAAGCTGACCGGCAGCGGCAAGTAGCCGTTGGTCACTGCATTGAGCGCATGGATGGCCATGTAGGAGCCCAGGCCGGTGTACACCGCATGGCCAAAACTCAGCATGCCGCCCTGACCCAACAAGATGTTGTAAGAGAGGCAGGCGATGATGGCGATGCCCATCTGGGCCAGCATGGTGATTGACAGGTTGCTGTCGAATATCACTGGCGCCACGGCGAGCAGCAGGGTGAACAGCGACCAAACGATCCAGCGCCCGGTGTTAAACGACCTGGACGGATTCAATGTGCTGTCAATGGCCGCAACCCTTGCGCGCACCGACTTGGACGGGTTCAGTGTGTTGTTCATGGCATCAGCCCTCGCGCGTACCGAGCAGCCCACGCGGCCGGAAAATCAGAATCAGCACCAGGAACAGGTACGGCAAGATGGGTGCGGTCTGGGACACAGTGAGCTTGAGCAAAGAATTGTTCGCCACCGCTTCTGAGAGTTGCAGCCCCAGCGCCTGCATCAGCGTCACCAGCGACTGATCGATACCAATGGCAAAGGTTTGGATGGTGCCGATCAGCAGCGAGGCCAAAAACGCCCCGGGGAGAGAGCCCATCCCGCCGACCACCACCACCACGAAGATGATCGATCCGAGGGTCAGCGCCATGTTGGGCTCGGTCACAAAGGTACTGCCACCAATGACACCAGCAAGGCCGGCCAGCCCGGTACCAGCCGCAAACACCAACATGAAAACACGCGGCACGTTGTGGCCCAGGCTTTCCACCGTTTCGGGGTGGGTGAGGGCGGCCTGGATCACCAGACCGATGCGGGTGCGGGTAAGCAGCAGCCACAGGCTGAGCAACATAAGCAGTGCCATCAGCATCATGAAAGCGCGCGTGGCTGGAAACGGCGAGCAGATCACACCAGCGCCAGTGCAGATCTCGCGCGCCACCGCGCCCAAAAAGAACTGCAGCGGTTCACCCGTCTGACTCACCAGGGTGAAGGCCGGTCCACGCAAGATGTCGGGCGGCAGAAACTCCACGGCCGTGCGGCCCCAGACCAGCTGCACCAGCTCCAAAATGATGAAAGACAGGCCAAAGGTCACCAGCAGTTCGGGCACATGGCCGAACTTGTGCACCCGGCGCAGGCTCAGCTTTTCAAACAGCGCGCCCAATCCACCCACCACCAACGGCGCCAAAATCAGTGCTGGCCAGAAACCGATCAACTCGGCAATGGTGTAACCCACATAGGCACCCAGCATGTAAAAGCTGGCGTGAGCAAAATTCAGCACACCCATCATGCTGAAGATGAGGGTGAGACCCGAGCTCAACATGAATAGCAGCAACCCGTAGCTGACCCCGTTGAGCATGGAGATGATGAAGAACTCCATGAACCTGCCTTTCAACCAACCCGCCAGCGGTCGGGTCGGCCGTATTGAAACAACGCGTGAAACAACCCAAAAGATACCAGCGCCTGGGAGGGCGCTGGTACAGCTGTCTTGATGAAAATGCAGCTGCTGGGGAGAACCGGCTCCGGCCTCCCCTTCGTCAGCGGCGCGGGGTCAGCCGGGACGCTTCATCTGGCAGCTGGTGGGTGTGCTGGCGACAAATGACGGGTATTCCTTCACCGGCGCCAGCGTCATGCCGGTGTTTTCGGGGCTGTATGGAAATTTGCTGTCAGCCTTTTGCCACACTGTCATGAACAGAGGCTGCTGCAGCTGGTGGTCGGTTTTGCGCATCTCGACCTCGCCGTTGAAGTTGGACACCTTGAGGCCCGCCATCGCAGCGGCCACCTTCACCGGATCGGTGGACTTGGCCTTGGCCATCGCTGTCGAGAGCACATTGAAGATGGTGGGCATGGAGCCGGTGTAGAGGTCGTCGTTGTACTTCGCCTTGAAGCCTGCCATCCATTGTTCCATCTGCCCGCCCATGTTGTAGTGAGAGTAGCTGACTTGGAAGACGCGTCCAGCACCGCCCGTGCCCAGCGCGGTGGGAGTGCCAGTGACGCCGGTGTAGTAGGTGTAGAACTTGCCGGTGTAGCCGCCTTCGTTGGCGGCCTTGATCATGAGAGCGAGGTCGGAGCCCCAGTTGCCGGTGATCACGGTATCGGCACCCGAGGCCTTGATCTTGGCGATGTAGGGCGCGAAATCGCGCACCTGGGCCAGCGGGTGCAGGTCTTCGCCGACGATTTGAATGTCGGGACGTTTGCGTGCCAGGTTTTCTTTGGCAAACTTGACCACTTGGTGGCCGTGCGAGTAGTTCTGGTTGAGCAAATACACCTTCTTGACATCGGGCTTGTCTTTGATGAAGGTGGTGATGGCTTCCATCTTCATTGAGGTGTCGGCGTCAAATCGGAAGTGCCAATAGTTGCATTTGCTGTTGGTGAAGTCGGGGTCCACCGCTGAGTGGTTCAGGAAGATCACCTCTTTGCCGGGGTTGCGCTGGTTGTGCTTGTCCACCGCCTCAATGAGCGCGCCCGCCACCGATGAGCCGTTGCCCTGGGTGATGTAGCGCACACCCTGATCCAGCGCCGCCTTGAGTACGGTCAGGCTTTCGGTCGGGCTCAGCTTGTTGTCAAAGCCGATCACCTCGAACTTCACACCGGCCGGGTTCTTTTTGTTGAACTCCTCGGCCATAAATTTGAAGGTGTTGAGCTGGTTGTTGCCCACCGGACCCATGAGGCCGGTCAGTGGGTCGATCCAGGCGATCTTTACCGTCTCGCCCTGTTGGGCGAAGGCGCTCGCCATGCTCAGTGTCAGGGTGGCAAGGGCGACTGACTTCAAGACGAAAGACATGTGACATCTCCTAGTGGGGTAAGGGTGTCAGCGTAGTGTCTGCTCTGCCCGCGACCCATAGGGATTGCCCTTAGAGGCTATCACCCAGGCGACTCTTGATGCCAGCCCATCACGGGCGCTGCATGTCGCATCGCGCCGACACGCGAATGCTCCACGGATCAAAGTACCGCAGCGGTGCAAAAGTGTGACCGGTGGCCTCAGCGTCGCGGCGAAATGTGGCGCTCACCTTTTGCCAGCGCAAGATACAGACACCCTTTTACAGCTGGTGGTTGTCTGCGAGCAGCTGAACCGGCCCGTTGAAGCCGGGAAAAATCACGCCGCTCAGGCGTGCGGCGATCTGCGCCGGGTTGGTTGTGGCGGCATGGGTGAGGGCGTGGTACAGCATGGCAATAGCGTCAAAGGCGGCGTACACCGCGAAATCTTCGCCTTGTTTTTCCTTGAATCGCTGTGCCAGATCGCCCACTGGGCCGGGCTGGTTGGTGTGGCTACCAGCCACCTGGTGGACGGAAAAGCGGTCAGAGGCCTGGCCAAGGCGGTGGGCGTCCCTTGCAGATTCGGGTAGTACGCATGCAGCGGGGTGACCGACTTCACATCGATCAGGCTGCGCACCAGGTCGCGCAGGTCGGCACCCCAATTCGCGCTCACCAGTGCCTGGGTACCACCCGCCAGCAGGTTCTTTACCTGGAAGTCAAAGCTTCACCCCTGAAACGGGGGATGCAGCTCGTCACCGACCACCTGCAGATCGGGTCGCAGCGCAGCCAGCGCTTGCTTGAAGAACGAGGAGAACTGCTGGCCGTGGGCGTGGTTTGGTTGAGCAGGTAGATGCGTTGCAGGCCCGGTTGCTCCGCTGTGTAGCGAGCCAGCGCCTGGCTCTTTATGGCGGTGTCGGCGTCGATCCGCACATGCCAGGGACTGCATTTGTCGGTGGTGAGAGCCGGGTCCATGGCTGGGTAGTTGATGTGCATCACCGGCTGATGAGGGTGGCGCAGGTTGTGGCGCACCAGCGCCGCCGAGATAGCAGCTGCCACACCCGAGCCATTGCCCTGCACGCTGTAGCGGAAACCCTGGTCGACCGCGGCCTTGAGCGCATTGAGGCTTGCTAGGGGTGCGCCTCTGTTGTCGAAGCCCGCCACGATGAAGCGCGGCCCGGGGACGCCTGCCGTGCCCGACAGGGCCTTGGCCATGAAGCGACAGCTGCGCAAACCGATGCGCCCCACATCGGACATGGCGCCCGAGAGTGGATCGATGAACGCGAGTCGAACCGTCTGGCGCGCCAGGGGCAACCCGGCCGCCCACGCGGTACCTGCCGGCGCACAAAACCCAGCAGCCAACGCACCCACGCAGCTGCGGCGGAATGGGATTTGCGTGATCGCGCGCCCTCTTCAGGCGGTCGGCAGCACGTAGTCCTTGAGCTGCTGGCGCAGCGTCATCTTCTGCATTTTGCCGGTGGCACCCAGCGGGATGGCCTCGACAAACACCACGTCGTCGGGGATCTGCCACTTGGCTATCTTGCCTTCGTAAAACGCCAGCAGGCCATCGCGCGAAACCTCGGTCCCGGGCTTTTTCATCACCACAATGATCGGGCGCTCGTCCCATTTCGGGTGTTTCATACCGACGCAGGCCGCCATCGCCACCGCCGGATGCGCCATGGCGATATTTTCCACGTCAATCGAGCTGATCCACTCGCCGCCCGACTTGATCACGTCTTTGCTGCGGTCGGTGATCTGCATGAAACCAGCTGGGTCGATGGTGGCCACATCGCCGGTGGGGAACCAGCCTTTGCCCGCTTCGTCGTAGCGCAGCGGGTCGCCGCCCTCGCCCTTGAAGTAGCTGGCGATGATCCAAGGGCCGCACACCAGCAGGTCGCCGTAGGCCTTGCCGTCCCAGGGCAGCTCTTTGCCATCCTGGTCGACGATCTTCATATCCACGCCATACACAGCGCGGCCCTGCTTGAGCAGCACCTTGGTCTGCTCTTCGGGCGAGAGCGAGAGCTGCTCGTTTTTCAGCGTGCACACGGTGCCCAGCGGTGACATTTCGGTCATGCCCCAGGCGTGCAACACAGTCACGCCATACTGCTCGTTGAAGGTGTAAATCATGGCCGGCGGGCAGGCCGAGCCGCCAATCACGGTGCGCTTCATGGTGCTGAACTTCAGGCCACCGGCCTGCATGTGGCCCAGCAGCATCTGCCACACGGTGGGCACGCCGGCAGCCATGGTGACCTTCTCGCTTTCGATCAGTTCGTAAATCGATTTGCCGTCCATCGCCGGGCCGGGAAACACCAGCTTGCAGCCAGTGGCAGCAGCGGAATACGGAATGCCCCAGGCGTTGACGTGAAACATCGGCACCACGGGCAGCACCGTGTCGCGTGCGCTCAGGTTCAGCGAGTCGGGCAGCGCGCCGCTGTAGGCGTGCAAGATGGTGGAACGGTGCGAATACAGTGCAGCCTTGGGGTTGCCGGTGGTGCCACTTGTGTAGCACATGCTGGACGCGGTGTTTTCGTCCAGATCGGGCCAGGTGTAGGTGTCGCTGCAGCTGCCCATCCAGGCTTCATAGCTGAGCAGGCCGGGGATGCCGCTGTCGGCTGGCAGCTTGTCGGCGTCGCACAACGCAACCCAATGCTTCACGCCCGGGCAGTGCTTGGCGACTGCCTGCACCAGCGGCAGAAAGCTCAGGTCGAAGAGAACAGCGCGGTCGTCGGCGTGGTTGACGATCCAGGCGAGTTGCTCGGGGTGCAGACGCGGGTTGAGCGTGTGCAGCACGCGGCCGGTGCCGCTGACACCGAAATACAGCTCCAGGTGCCGATAGCCGTTCCAAGCCAGTGTGGCGACACGGTCGCCAAACGCCAGGTGCAAGCCATCGACTGCATTGGCCACTTGCCGCGAGCGCCGGGCAATCTCGGCCCAATTTGTGCGGTGAATGTCACCTTCCACGCGGCGCGACACAATTTCGCCGGTTGGGTGGTGGCGCTCGGCATGAACGATGAGAGAAGAAATCAGCAGCGGCTGGCTTTGCATTTGTCCCAACATGGGGCGGTCTCCGGTGGTGTGGGGGAATCGGTGGGCTGCACACGCATGTGGCGAGAGCCGCGTAATCGGTCAGAAGCATACAGAGTGCCGCCGCACAACCGACCTCCAAGCCCGGGGCGCCACCGGGTTTGAGTCAAGCTTGCGACAATGAACCTTTTCATTGAAGGAGATCCCATGAGCAACTTCCCCGTTCAAAAGACCGAAGCCGAGTGGCGTGCGGTATTGGCCGAAAAAGGCGCTGAGGCTTCTGCGTTTCAGGTCATGCGCCAAGCGAACACCGAGCGCCCCTTCACCGGCAAGTACGACCAGCTCTGGGCCGATGGCAGCTACCACTGTATGGGCTGCGGCAACACCTTGTTTGACGCCAGCACCAAGTTTGATGCCGGTTGTGGCTGGCCCAGCTTTTCCAAAGCCATCCCCGGCGCAATTACCGAGATTCGCGACAGCAGCCATGGCATGGTGCGGGTCGAGACGGTGTGCAGCCAGTGTGGCGCGCATTTGGGCCATGTGTTTGATGACGGCCCCACCGACTCCGGCCTGCGCTACTGTATGAACTCTGCTTCACTGGAACACCAGCCCAAAGACTGACACCGCCCGGTCTTCTTTCCACCCATTCACCGAGAGAAATCCCCATGAAAGCCCAAACCATTCTGAACACAATCGGCAACACGCCCCATGTGCTTATGCAACGCCTGTTTGGCAACGCCACCCAGCAGGTGTGGATCAAGTCCGAGCGCAGCAACCCCGGTGGCTCCATCAAGGACCGCATCGCGCTGGCCATGGTGGAAGAAGCCGAGGCCAGTGGTGCGCTCCAGCCTGGCAGCACCATCATCGAGCCAACCTCGGGCAACACCGGTGTTGGCTTGGCGATGGTGGCCGCTGTCAAGGGCTACAAGTTGGTGCTTGTCATGCCCGAGAGCATGAGCATTGAGCGCCGCCGCCTGATGCTGGCCTATGGCGCCAGCTTCGACCTCACGCCAAAAGAGAAAGGCATGAAGGGTGCTATCGCCCGCGCTGAAGAAATTGCAGCCAGCACGCCCGGCGCTTGGATGCCACAGCAGTTCAACAACCCCGCCAACACAGCGGTGCACGCGCGCACAACAGCACTGGAAATTCTGGAAGATTTCCCCGAGGGCGTGGATGTGATCATCACCGGCGTTGGCACTGGCGGCCACCTGAGTGGCTGCGCCGAGGTGCTCAAGGCCCATTGGCCGAAGCTGCAGGTGTTTGCGGTCGAGCCGACCGCGTCCCCGGTGATTTCGGGTGGCAGCCCAGCACCACACCCGATTCAGGGCATCGGCGCCGGCTTCATCCCAGGCAACCTGCACATGGACGTGGTCGACGGTGTGATCCAGGTCGATGCCGAGCCGGCGCGTGAAATGGCGCGGCGTTGCGCACGAGAAGAAGGCATGTTGGTGGGCATTTCCAGTGGCGCCACGTTAGCCGCCATCGCGCAGAAACTGCCCGAGCTGGCTGCTGACGCTGTGGTTCTGGGCTTCAACTACGACACCGGCGAGCGCTACTTTTCGGTTGAGGGGTTTCTGCCGATCTGAGATCAGGCGGGGCTGCCGCGCACCATGGCCAGCGCTTTGCCCGCGTCCAGGGTGGAAGCCGTCTGCTGGATCTGCGGCAGGTACTGTGTTTGCAGCTGCTTGGCCGGGCCCAGCAGTCCTTGGAGGGTGTCTCTCATCAGCGCGGTGTTCATCACCCGGCCGCCGGCGTAATAGCGGCGGGCCAGCTGGCTGAGCGCGTAGGTGGTGGCAAAGGAAAGCGCCATACCGGTGGCCGCACCACCGATGGCACCCCCTATGCGACCAGCCGCCTTGCTCAACAACCCACCCAAAAGCTTGCGCCCAAATTGCTCGATGTACTGCGACGACAGACCCACGCCAGCGGCGGCAATGAATTCGCGGACGTGGCCTTGGTCAAGCTCCACGCCCTGGACCTTGCCAATGCTGTAGACCATGCGAATCTGCAGCGGAATAATGGCCATCGACGCCCAGGACTGCGGTAGCAGCTCCAGCGCGCCGTTTAGCAGCGAAGCGTTCAAGATGAGCTTGTCCATTTCAGCAGCGGACGGGTTGTTGGGCAATACCGTCACCGGCACGGGTGCAGCGATCACCGCTGCAGCACCCGCCGCAGTCACCACGCCGGTCGCGGGGAATCCCCGACTCGAAGCCGCTACCAGCGCGGCTTCTTCCTGCTCAAACGCCACCGTATCGGCAGCGCCCAGACCCAGGCGGGTTTTGAGATCAGCAAGAAAGGCAGCTTCAGCAGGCTGATTTGCGGCCATCAGCGTCACATACGCTCACCGCCATTTCACAGGCCAGGTGCCGATGGCCAGGGTCGCTCAAACCGGCCACAGCGGTCGCTACCGTGGCGCATTTGAGCAACACATCCTGACAAAGCTGGGCCAGACCAGCGCCACCCGCTTCATGCCCCAGCGACTCAGCCATGCGCCGGATCGCCTCACGCTCACTGTCAGCCTTTTCACCATCGGCAAAAGCCGCGAGCAGCGCGACGGCGAGGATGGCTTGTTGCTCTGGGAGATTCATGGACGGGCTGTGTTTTGTGGTGGGTTGAATGGAGCGCGCACGGGCATGGTTCCACAGCTGCCAGAGCGGTTCCCAGCAAACCCGATAATCGCACCATGCGCTTTCTGATCGACTTCCTCCCGATTGTCCTTTTCGTGGCTGCCTACAAGCTGCACGATATCTACACCGCCACCGCCGTCCTGATGGCCGCCACCCTGGTGCAGACCGGCATCATCTACGCGATCGACCGCAAACTGCAGACCATTCACAAGGTCACACTGGCGCTGGTGATTGTGTTCGGCGTACTGACCTTGGTGCTGCAAGATGAACGCTTCATCAAATGGAAGCCCACTGTGCTGTACGCCAGCATGGCGATCGTGCTGGGCGCGGCGCTGTGGGGCTGGAAGAAAAACTTCCTGCAGCTGATGCTGGGCAGCCAGCTCACCTTGCCCGCGCCGGTCTGGAGCCGCCTGACCGTGATCTGGATCGGCTACTTCCTTTTCATGGCGGTCATCAATGGCTATGTGGCGGCCTACTACTCCACCGAAGCCTGGGTCAACTTCAAGCTCTGGGGCTATGCTTTCCCCGTGATCTTCATTGTTGGCCAGGGCTTGTACATATCGCGCTACCTGAAAGACGACGACAGCGAGGCCAGCAAACCATGACACCCAACACCAACACCGACACCCTCCCCACCGCCAGCGCCATCGAAGCTTCTCTGCGCGACAGCCTGGCACCCAGCCAGCTCGAAGTGATCGACGAGAGCGCTGACCACATGGGTCACGCGGGCTCCAACGGACTGGGCCACGGCACCCATTTCCGGGTTCGCATTGGCAGCGCTGCGTTCGCTGGCATGTCGCGCGTAGCCAAACACCGCCTTGTGTATGACGCGCTGAAAAAATTCACCGACGCCGGCCTGCACGCGCTGGCCATCGAAATTCAGAGCTGATGCGCTGGCGCACCAAGCACCCTCTTTTTCTGATTCCTTCTTGTCGCCAGACAGCCCCACTCGCGGGGCGAGGCTTTCCTTTTTCTTCCATCAAAAGGTTTTCATGAAACGCTCCCTGCACATCCTCACCGCGGTCGCTCTGCTTGCCGCCGCGCCTTGGGCACTTGCCCAAAACGTGGCCATGGTCAACGGCAAGGCCGTCCCTCTGGCCCGCGTTGAGGCGCTGGCCCAGCAGATGATGGCATCGGGCCGTCCGGTGGACGAGCAGGTGCGTGCGCAGCTGAAAGAAGAGGTGGTGTTGCGCGAGATCTTCATGCAAGAAGCGGAAAAACGCGGCGTGGGCGCCACCGACGACTTCAAAACCCAGATGGAACTGGCGCGCCAGACCATCATGATTCGCACCCTGTTTACCAACCACCAGAAGAAAAACCCGATCACCGATGCAGCGGTTCAGGCCGAATACGACAGATTTGTCGCCGCCAACGGTGGCAAGGAGTTCCGCGCCCGCCACATCCTGGTGGAATCGGAAGACGAGGCCAAGGCCATCATCAAGTCGATCAAAGGCGGCGCCGATTTCGAAGACATCGCCAAGAGACAATCCAAAGACCCAGGTTCCGGCGCCAACGGTGGCGACCTCGACTGGGCCGCCGCCGCCGGCTACGTGACCGAGTTTTCTGAAGCCATGGTCAAGCTCGACAAAGGCCAGATGACCGAGACGCCGGTGAAAAGTCAATTTGGCTGGCATGTGATCCGGGTGGACGACGTGCGCCAAGCCCAGCTGCCCCAGCTGGCAGAACTCAAACCGCAAATCCTGCAGCAGATGCAGCAGCAGCAGCTCAGCGAGTACCAGCGCAACCTGCGCGAAAAAGCCAAAGTTGAGTGAGATATTCGCCTGACTGAAAAAACGCGGCCTCGGCTGCGTTTTTTTTGGTTCAGCTGCTTTAGAGGTGATCGTCAGCCGCCTGGATTCGCGGTCCAGCGCACCCGAGAACAGGCTGCGGTCGTGAGGCGATGCACCTGTTATTTGTCCGACCCTGTGACGCTTAAGGCTGCACGGCGCGGCCAGCGATGCTGGAAATAACCCATCGCGCGCTTGCGCTTTTGCTCCAGCAACGCCATTGGATCGTTGACCGCTTCACGTCACGTGCTTTTGGCTCGTACTGGAATGCGCCTGCCCAGCTCCCGCTTCAAATCGGCGCCCAGGCGCTGCTCAGGGTTGCACTGCCGGGTCTCGCCGAACAGCAGGAACAGCCCGATCCGCTTCTGCTGTTTAACTGTCAAGTCCCAGCTTGCTGCGACGCATCTGCAAGTTGCGGAGGGTCAAAAAAAATGATGTCCGCATCGCTGATCTAGGCTTGCAACCGGTCTAGGAGCTTCTCGGCCTTGGGTGCCCTGTCAGTGGCAGCCAGTGCGTCTTGCCCTGGATCTCCACCGTCGCGATCCCAGAGCACTTTTGGCGCGTGCCAGCATGTGCGGTGCGGAGTTGAGCGTTGCGTTGCGTGGTCGTGGTCGCGGTCGCTGTCGGTGAAAACCGCACGGCCCACCGACAACGCAGCAAGGTTAGCCCGGCCCCGCCCTGCCCAGCGCGCTTTCTGATAGCGTCCTCCTATGGTTCTCAACCTCGATTTCCTCACCCTGCCGCTGCTGATCGCCGCCACGCTTGTGTTCGTGAGCGTGCTGGCCGGCGTATTTTCTGCGCGGGTGGGGTTCTCGTTTTTGCTGGTGTTTCTGGTGGTGGGCACGCTGGCCGGGGTGGATGGGCCGGGCGGGCTGGTGTTCAACGATTTTCGGCTCAGCTTTGTGGTGGGCAACATTGCGCTGGCGGTGATCTTGCTGGATGGCGGTTTGCGCACCGACATCACCACCTTTCGCACCGGGCTGAGGCCCTCGATCCTGCTGGCTACCGTGGGCGTGCTGATTTGCGCTGGGGTCACGGGCGCGGCGGCCTGGTGGTTGCTGGAGCTGAGCTGGCCGCTGGCACTGCTGCTGGGCGCCATCGTGGGCTCGACCGATGCGGCGGCGGTGTTTTCGTTGCTCAAGTCGTCCGGCGTGAAGCTCAACGAGCGGGTGGAGGCCACGCTGGAAATCGAGTCGGGCATGAACGATCCGATGGCGGTCTACCTCACGCTCACCTTCATTGGCGTGGCACTGGTGGCCACGGCGGGGCCAGCGGCTGGCACCGGGCTGGACGCGATGCAGCTGCTGCGCTCACTGCTGCTGCAGTTTGGCTGGGGCGCAGCGCTTGGCCTGGGCGCAGGCTTTGGGCTGGCGGCGCTGCTCAAGCGCCTGGGGCGCGGGGCCGACGGTGGCGGCGGCATCCGCGCGCTGCTTATCGTCTCTGGCGGGCTGGCGGTGTTTGCCGGCACCACCTGGCTCGGCGGCTCGGGTTTTCTGGCGGTGTACGCCATGGGCGTGGTCACCGGCAACCGCGCGCGCAAACTGGTGCGTTCGTCGCTGTCGGCGATGGACGGCTATGCCTGGCTGTCGCAAGCGAGCATGTTTTTGTTGCTCGGTCTTCTTGTCACGCCCACCGAGCTGCTGCGCACGATCTGGCCAGCGCTGGGCGTCTCCTTGGTGCTGATGTTGGTGGCGCGGCCGCTGGCGGTTTGGTTGTGCCTGGCACCGTTCAGGTTCGAGCGGTGCGAAATCGCTTTTATTTCCTGGATGGGGCTGCGCGGCGCGGTGCCGATTGTGTTGGCGGTGTTTCCGGTTATGGCTGGCGTGCCGGGCGCGCAGATTTTTTTTAACGTGGCGTTTGTGGTGGTGATCACATCGCTGCTGCTTCAAGGCTCCACCATCGCGTGGAGCGCGCGTCGCCTGGGTGTGGTGCTGCCTGACCCGGAAAATGAAGCACAAACGCGCGAGGTGTTCGGCGATTTTGTGCTCGACGCCCACACCCCCGTGGGCCAGGTCTGCGCGTTTTACAGCCTGCCGACCCCCAGCGACAGCAAACAGACGCTGGGCCATTGGCTGGAAGAGGCACTGCACCGCCCGCCGGTGGTGGGCGACAGCGCCATGCTTGGCCACGCAGAGCTGAGCGTGCGCCAGATGGACGGCCGGCACATCGAGCGGGTGGGCATCAAGCTGGCCTGACAGCCCTGGCCAACACCATCGCGGCAGCAATGCTGCTCTGAAAACCTTTGTCTGGCTGCGGTACATTAATAACCCGTTGGTCATTAATTCCATGCCGCCTGCCCGCCACCCCTCCCACCCCGCCGCCACCGCAGCCGATACGGCCACCGCGCGCCCTGCTGCCCCGCCCAAGCGCGCGCGCCGCAAAGAAGCCCGGCCCGGCGAGCTGCTCGATGCTGCGCTGACTTTGTTTGTGGAAAAAGGCTTTGCCGCCACCCGGGTAGAAGATGTGGCGGCGCGTGCCGGCGTCTCAAAGGGCACGCTGTTTCTCTATTTCCCGAGCAAAGAAGAGCTGTTCAAAGCGCTGGTGCGCGAGACCATCTCGGGCCGGTTTCCCGAGTGGAACGAGGAGCTCACGCAATACAGCGGCAGCAGCGCTGAACTGGTACGCGACTGCATGCATTTGTGGTGGCAGCGCATCGGCATGACCAAGGCATCTGGCATCACCAAGCTGGTGCTGAGCGAGGCCGGCATGTTTCCCGAAATTGCGGCGTTTTATCAACAGGAGGTGATTGGCCCAGGGCACGACTTGCTCAAGCGCATCCTGCAACGCGGCATCGCCAGCGGCGAGTTCCGCTCGATGGCGCTGGAATACGCGGTTTACAGCCTGATCGCGCCGATGATTTTCCTGCTGACATGGCAGCACTCACTGGCGCCCTGCTGTCCGGCCAACCAGCAGATTGAGCCGCTGGCCTTCATCGACAGCCAGCTTGACCTGCTGCTCGGCGGCATGCTGGCCCGGCCGGCGACCGCAACAGCCATGAGCAAAGTCACCCACCGAAGACCCTCGAAACCATGAACACCCGACCCAACCGCGGCTGGATTCAATGGGCGCTGCTCGCCCTGCTTGTGCTCGGTGTTGCGCTGGGCGTGACACGCGCGCTGCAAAAGCGCTCGGCGCAAAACGCTGCCGCCAACGCAGCAGCTCAGGCGCTGCAGCAAGCCCCTGACTACCAGCTAGGGCCGCAAGACGTGGTGCTGGTGCTGGCGCTGGCGCTGGACCAGACAGCGGCCGTCTCGGGCTCGCTGCGCGCGCTGCAAACCGCGGTGATCAAGGCGCGCGCGGCGGGCGAGCTGCAAGGGCTCACCAAGCGCGAAGGCGACGCGGTGCGCGCGGGCGAAACGGTGGCGCAGATTGACAACACCGAAGCCCAGGCGCGTTTGCGACAGGCAGAGCAACAGGCGCAGGCGGCACAGGCGCAGGCGGCAATCGCGCAGCGCGGCTTCGACAACAACCAGGCGCTGGTGCGCCAGGGCTTCATCTCCAGCACCGCGCTGGACACCAGCAACGCCAACCTGGCGGCTGCGCAGGCCACCCACCAGGCGGCGCTGGCCGCGCGCGACATTGCGCACAAGGCACTGGGCGACACGGTGCTCAAGTCGCCGCTCTCGGGCCAGGTGTCGGCGCGGCTGGTGCAAAACGGGGAACGGGTTGGCCTGGACGCACGGGTGCTGGAGGTGGTGGACCTGAGCGCCTTTGAGCTGGAGGCCGCGCTGGCGCCAGCCAACGCGGTGGCGGTGCGGGTGGGCCAGGTGGCTCGGCTGCGGGTGGAAGGGCTCGCCGAGCCGGTCGCAGCCACGGTGGCGCGCATCAACCCCAGCGTGCAGCCCGGCAGCCGCAGCGTGCTGATCTACCTGCGCGTGGTCGCAACGCCCGGCATGCGACAGGGCTTGTTTGCCCAGGGCGCGGTGGTGATTGGGCGTGTTGAGGCGCCGGCGGTGCCGCTGTCGTCAGTGCGCAACGACAAGCCTGAGCCCTACCTGCAGCTGGTGCGCGAGGGCAAGATCGTGCACCTGCCGATCACGCTGGCGCAGCAGGCCCAGCAAGGCGGCGAGACCATGGTGATGCTCGATGGGGTAGCGGGCGCGCCCCCAGGCACAGCGGTGCTGCGGGCGCAGGCCGGACTGATTCGCGAGGGCACAGCAGTGTCGCTGGCGGGCGCGAATGCCACCGGCGCACCCGCCGCGCCAGCGACCAGCAACTGAGGACGCAGCGCCATGTGGTTCACCCAGGTTTCTCTGCGCAACCCGGTTTTCGCGACCATGGTCATGCTCGCGCTGATGGTGCTGGGCGTGTTCTCGTTCCAGCGGTTGCAAATCGACCAGTTTCCCAACATCGACTTCCCCGTGGTGGTGGTCACCACCGACTATGCCGGCGCCTCGCCCGAGATCATCGAGTCGGAGGTGACAAAAAAGGTGGAAGAGGCGGTGAACGCCATTGCGGGTGTGAACGCGATCAGCTCGCGCAGCTACGAGGGCCGCTCGGTGGTCATCATCGAGTTCCAGCTGTATGTGGACGGGCGCAAGGCGGCGGAAGACGTGCGCGAAAAAATTGCCATCCTGCGCCCGGCGTTTCGCGACGAGGTGAAAGAGCCGCGGGTGTTGCGCTTCGATCCGGCGAGCCGGTCGATTTGGTCGGTTGCGGTCTTGCCCACGGAGGTCGGTGGCAAAGTGCCGAGCGCGGCAGAGCTCAGCACCTGGGCTGAGCAGACGCTCAAAAAGCGGCTGGAGAACGTGCGTGGTGTGGGCTCGGTCACGCTGGTGGGCGGCACGCGGCGCGCGGTCAACATCGACCTCGATCCCAAGGCGATGGAGGCGCTGGGCGTGACCGCCAATGAGATCGCCAGTGCGGTGCGCAGTGATAACCAGGCCCTGCCAGTCGGCACGCTGAAAACGCCTGAGCGCGAGCGTGTGGTGCAGATGCTCTCAAGGCTGCAAAACCCGCAAGATTTCAACGCCATCATCGTCGCGCGGCGCGCTGGCAACCCGGTGCGGCTCGACCAGGTGGCGCGGGTCAGCGACGCGACCGAAGAGGTGCAAAGCCTGGCGCTCTACAACGGCCAGCGCACGCTGCTGCTACAGGTGCAAAAGGCGCAAGACGAAAACACGATCGAGGTGGTCGATGGCCTGAATGCTGCGCTGGCAGCGGTGCAGGCCGAGCTGCCCCCGGGCATGAAGCTGGAGCCGATTGCGGACGGCTCGCGCCCGATTCGCGTCTCGGTGAACAACGTGCGCCAGACGCTGATCGAGGGCGCACTGCTCACGGTGCTGATCGTGTTTCTGTTCCTGAACTCCTGGCGCTCGACCGTGATTACCGGGCTCACATTGCCGATCGCGCTGGTGGGCACCTTCTTCTTCATGAACCTGTTTGGGTTCTCCATCAACCTGATCACGCTGATGGCGCTCACGCTGTCGGTGGGTCTGCTGATCGATGACGCCATCGTGGTGCGCGAAAACATCGTGCGCCATGTGCAGATGGGCAAGACGCCCTACCAGGCAGCGATGGACGGCACACAGGAGATCGGCCTAGCGGTGCTGGCCACCACGCTGTCGATCGTGGCGGTGTTTCTGCCGATCGGTTTCATGGGCGGCATCATCGGCAAGTTTTTCCACGAGTTCGGCATCACCATGGTGGCCGCTGTGTTGATCTCGATGTTTGTCAGCTTCACGCTCGACCCGATGCTGTCCAGCATCTGGCACGACCCCGAGATTGAAAAGCACGGCAAGCACGCTCCGCCCGTCACCCTGTACGACAAAACCATTGGCCGCGTCACCGGCTGGTTCGACCGGGTACAAGACGACCTGTCCGATACCTACCAAAGCGCGCTGCGCTGGTCGCTCAGACACAAGCTGATCACATTGCTGCTGGCGCTGTCCACCTTCATTGGCAGCCTGTTTCTGGTGCCGTTGCTGGGCACCGAGTTTGTGCCCAAGGCAGATTTTTCGGAGACCTCGCTGAGCTTCAACACACCGGTGGGCTCCTCGCTGCAGGCCACCGAAGCCAAGGCCCAGCAGGTGGAAGCGGTGCTGCGCGAATTCCCCGAGGTGCGCTACACCCTGACCACCATCAACACCGGCGCCTCGCAGGGCAGCATGTACGCCAGCATTTATGTGCGCCTGACCGACCGCAAGGACCGCACGCTCAGCGTGGACGACATGTCGGCCAGGCTGCGCGAGCGCCTGCGCAATGTGCCCGGCATCAGCGTGACCCATGTCGGCCTGCTCGATGCGGTGGGCGGCAACAAGCAGGTGGAGTTTTCCCTGCAGGGCGACGACCTGGCCGAGCTGGAGCGCCTGACCAACATGGTGATGGAGCGCATCCGCCCGATCGTTGGCCTGGTCGATCTGGACGCCAGCGTGAAGCCCGACAAGCCCACGGTGGATGTGCGGCTGAGGCGCGACATCGCGTCTGACGCCGGGCTCAGCCCCGGTGTGGTGGCCAGCAACCTGCGCACCCTGGTGGCCGGTCAGACGGTGGGCAACTGGCGCGCCGCCGACGGCGAGAGCTACGACGTGAATGTGCGCCTGGCGCCCGAGCAGCGCGAGCGCACCCGCGATCTGGCGCAGCTGCCGCTGGTGGTCGGCATGTCGCCCGACGGCACCGCGCGCGTGGTGCGCCTGGCGCAGGTGGCCGAGGTGGTCGAGGGCACCGGGCCAAACCAGATCAACCGCCGCAACCTCAAGCGCGAGGTGGCGATCAGCGCCAACGTGTACGGCCGCTCCGCCGGCGAGGTGTCCACCGCGATCCGCCAGGTGTTAGACACCATGAGCTTCCCGCCCGGCTACCGATACGAGTTCAGTGGCTCGACAAAAAACATGGAAGAGTCGTTTGGCTATGCGCTCTCGGCGCTGGCGCTGGCGGTGATCTTCATCTACATGATCCTGGCCAGCCAGTTTCAGAGCTTTCTGCAGCCGCTGGCGCTGATGACCGCGCTGCCGCTCACCCTGATTGGCGTGGCGCTGTCGCTGCTGATGTTCGGCTCGGCCATGAGCATGTTCTCGGTCATTGGCATCGTGCTGCTGATGGGCCTGGTGACCAAGAACGCGATTTTGCTGGTGGACTTCGCCATCCGTGCCCGCCGTGGCCTGGAGGGCGCCGCACCGCTGGACCGCGAAAGCGCCCTGCTGCTGGCCGCCAAGGTGCGGCTGCGCCCCATCCTCATGACCACGCTGGCGATGGTGTTTGGCATGGTGCCGCTGGCGTTCGCCATCACGGAAGGCTCGGAGCAGCGCGCCCCCATGGGCCAGGCCGTGATCGGCGGTGTGATCACCAGCTCGGTGCTTACCCTGGTGGTGGTGCCGGTGATGTACTGCTACATGGACGATCTGGCGCAGTGGTTTCGCCGCCTGTTCGGCTTGCGCCCGGCAGACGAAGGCGTGCCTGTCAGCGGGGCGGCAGAGGCCGATCGGTAAAATCGCCCGTCAGATCCGCACCTGTGATCGACATCGGTTAGCATACCCCCTGGAGTACCAAGCATGACGTCCCCGAATCCCGCTGCGCCCGAGTCGTTCGACCTCGCGCGCTTCAACATGATTGAGCAGCAGATCCGCCCCTGGGAGGTGCTGGATGCGCGGGTACTGGCGCTGTTGGCCCAGGTACGCCGCGAAGATTTCGTGCCGCAGGCGCACCGCGCACTCGCCTTCGCCGATATGGAGTTGCCCCTTACCCACCCGGCGGTGGACGGGCAAGCGATGCTAGCACCGCGCGTGGAAGCGCGCCTGCTGCAAGACCTGGCCATCAAACCAACCGACAAGGCGCTGGAAGTGGGCGCGGGCAGCGGCCACATGGCGGCCTTGCTCGCCGGCATGGCGCAGCGTGTGGTCTCGCTGGAAATTGACGGGCCCCTGGCGCGCACCGCGCGCGAGAACCTGCAGCGCGCTGGCATCGCCAACGCTTCGGTTCAACTGGCCGATGCCTGCGCGCAAGACTTCGCGGCCTGCCGCAGCGAAGCGCCGTGGGACGTGATCGTGCTCAGTGGTTCGGTGGCCGAGGTGCCCAGCGCCCTGCTCTCGCTCTTGGCCCCCGGCGGCCGGCTGGCAACCATCGTCGGCCAGGAGCCCATGATGCGCGCCACCATCATCACCCGCACCGGTGGCGCCACCTTTGCCACCGCGCAACCCTGGGACAGCGTGGCGCCGCGCTTGCGCCACTTCCCCGAGCCGTCGCGTTTCCGTTTTTGACCGCTCGCTGATTGATCACCATGGAATCCATTCATCCCGCCCAGATCGACGACTGGATAGCGCAGGCCCGCGCGGAATCGCCCGATGCAAAGCCCATCGTGCTCGACGTGCGCGAGCCCTGGGAGTTGCAAACCGCGTCGGTCAGGGCCGAGGGCTTCGAGCTGCTGGCCATGCCAATGCACAGCGTGCCCGAGCGCTACCTCGAACTCGACCGCAGCCAACCGATTGCCTGCCTGTGTCACCACGGTGTGCGCAGCGCACAGGTGGTGCACTTTCTGACCCACCACGGCTTTGAGCAGGTCGTCAACATCCACGGCGGCATCAACGCCTGGTCTGCGCAACACGACCCTTCGGTGCCGACGTACTGACCACCACCGGGCACCAACAGCAGCCCAAGGAACCCACATGAATCCGCCCCAGCCAGACCCACACGCCACCACTGGCCGACGTCTCAGCCAGATCGCAAGCGCAGCAGCCCTGGCGCTGCTGGGACTGGCGACAGGCGCGCAGGCGCAAAGCCTGGTGGAGGTGTTTGATGCCGCGCGCGGCTTCGACGCCACCTACCTGTCGGCCCGCTCGCAGTTCGACGCCAGCGCGGCCCGCGCCGCTCAGGCCCGCGCCGGCCTGCTGCCGCAGGTGGGCCTGGGCGCCGGCGCTAACTGGACGAGTCGCGACAGCTCGGCGGCTTTTCTGGACGGCACCAACAACAGCCAGACCGTCACTGTGTCGGCCAGCCAGCCGCTCTACCGCCCAGCCAACCGAATCACCAACAACCAAAGCCTGCTCTCGGTGGACATCGCCCGGGCCCAGCTGCTGCAGGCCGAGCAAGACCTGATCGTGCGCACCACCCAGGCCTACTTCGACGTGCTGGCCGCCCAAGACACGCTGACCTTCGTGAAAACCCTGAAGGCTGCGGTGTCCGAGCAGCTGGCTGGCGCCAAGCGCAACTTCGAGGTCGGCACCAGCACCATCACCGACTCGCGCGAAGCCCAAGCCCGCTTCGATCTCACCACCGCGCAGGAAATCGCGGCCGAGAACGACCTGCTGGTGAACAAACTGGCGCTCGATCAGCTGGTGGGCGCAGCCAGCGTGGTGCCCAAACCGCTGGCTGCACCGCTGGTGTTGCCGCCGGTCACCCCCACCGACCCGCAGCTCTGGGTGGGCGAAGCCCAAGCCCGCAACCTCAACGTGTTGCAAGCGCAGAAAGCGCTGGAAATTGCACAATTGGAAACCCGCAAAGCAGAAGCCGGCCACCTGCCCACGCTCGATCTGGTGGGCCAGTACCAAGTCGCGCGCGGCCCATCGGGCACGCCCGCGATTCCCGGCACGGTTCGCAACAACAACGCCACCGTCGGCATGCAGTTCAACCTGCCGCTGTTCGCTGGATACGCAATCCAGAACCGGGTGAAAGAAACCCTGGCACTGGAAGAAAAATCCCGCACCGATCTGGAAGCCGCCCGCCGCACCGTGGCCCAGGCCACCCGCACCGCCTACTTCGGCGTGCTCTCCGGCCAAAGCCAAGTCAAAGCCCTGGAAGCCGCCGAGGCCTCCAGCCAAAGCGCTCTCGACGCCAACAAGCTGGGCTACCAGGTGGGCGTGCGCATCAACATCGACGTGCTCAACGCCCAAAGCCAGCTGTTCCAGACCAAGCGCGACTTGGCGGCGGCGCGCTACAGCGTGTTGCTGACCGGGCTGCGGCTGCGCCAGGCGAGCGGGCAGCTGGTGGCGGAGGATTTGCTGGTGTTGAATGCGCTGCTGGCGAACTAGCCCCTAAGCACTGACCACCAAGACAATTCTGAAGGCTGCTTTGACTGTCCGCACGACGGGTCAGCTGGCCTGATGGGAAACAGTGCTCAGTGCGCTGGAAAATCGTGAGATGTCTCGCCGAATGGCGTTGAAATACCACAGGTTTTTCAAGAGCGTCTTGGCCTGTCCTGGAAGGTCAGATGGTTCATCCCCGCGCAGCAGGTCTTCGCCGCTGCCCCCCTGAGCGGTCAAGAAATGGGCATACACCTCTCGGTAGCGGCGAGGAATTCTCCCAGCTGCCGGACTCCACAGTTTGTGAGCGCCGGCAAAGTGAATCAGCCGGGGCGAGGCCCATTCCGTGAGAAAGGAATTGCGGTACGAGTACTGCCAGTTCCACACCGGCGAGAGCTCAAGCCAGTTGTCCTTGAAAGCAAGGTTGAGCAGGCTTTGGTCGTGGCGTGACAATGCTTGCCCGTGTACACCGCAGAGCTCAGCCATACGCGCGTAAGCGCGCTGGTCGCGCCAACGGGCAGCATCCACCAGGAGCACGCCCGAATTGAAATAAGGCGAGTGGCCCAGACCGAGCGCCTCGTACTCCGCCACCCTTCGACGCGGACGTACTGTTTGATGAACATCTAGCGCGGCGGCTACGACCTGTCCTCGCATGTCCAGCTTGAACAACTCAAAGATGCTGCTGGAATTGACAAAAACGTCGGTGTCAAGATACAGAATTCGCTCATAAGTTTGCGCAAGGGCTTCAATCGCCGGTATCCGCCAATAGGCAAACTCCCGCAGCCGCTCGCTCTGGGGAAGCAGCTTGATGAAATCAGGGACAACAATCTGGTGATGCTGAACACCCGGGACGATAGAACTTCCAAGATCCTCGCCCGAACATATGATTATGTCGGCGTTGAATCCAGGGATGGCCGTAAGCTGCGATGCAACGAACCAGGCTGGCTGAAGATAGGCGCGATCGCAAGTAAGAACAACGCAGTTTTGCTGCAAACTCATACAGCCTCCAAAATCATGTATTACAAAGAGACGGCTGCTCTTTAGCAGCGCTCGGCCGTTGCATCATCAACAGGCCAATCATTGGTACAAAAAGATATAAATAGCCTCGATACCAAAAAAGAGAATCAAAGAATCCAGTAAGCATGACAACAACCAACAGTGGCAGCGCTAGCAGATGAAACCCCGGTTGACTGAAATGATATTTTCCAATGAAAAATAGCATCCCAATATAAATAGCTAACTGCGCCAGGCCACCTTCAACCCAAAACAGTAAGTATTGTTGATGCGGATAGGGGCAACCAATTGCACACATCTCTGGATCGTCAAAAAACTGCTCAGCTAGCCTCGAATAACTACCCGCACCGTGCCCAAGCCAAGGAGCCTCTTGAATACCTGACCAAGCGGCGGACCACATTTCACGCCTCGCGCCCATCGATGAATAATTAGATTCTTGAGTACTGGACATAAATTCTTGAAAGCCCACCTCCATCCTCTGTCTAAACACGTCATTGGAAAATAAAAAACTTGATACAACAACAAAACATACGATGGCGCCGCTAATGCGCCAGCGATTGGGAAGTCGAAGAAATATCCCTGCACCCACCATGATCGCCCAAGACAATGCCGCTAAACGTTGATGACTCACCACGAAGACTGCCCAAGTTGAAGCAGCAAAGACAATCAGGAAGATTATTCGCCACAAAGGATGCAAATCGTTCTCGCCAAGCCTGAAGACGCACCAGCCTGCAAAGATGGCCAAGCAAATTGCTTGCGGCAAGGGATTAAAAAAAACGCTGGCTGGGTCTCCGTTGGAAACCCAAGGAAGGGGATGCCACTGCAAAAAAATTACGTGCAGCAAAAGAACCGAAGCGCCCAATGCGTAAGCCCGCCAGCATGTTTCCAAATCCCTTTCCTGCACCATCGTGGTGGCGATTATTGGAATAACTAGCAATTTCCAGTAGATGTTCAATGCATAGTCTGTATCAAAACCAACATGCATTACGGTAGACGCCACGAATATGTAGAGAACCAGCGCGAACATCAGAGCTGCGGCACGGTTTTTCAAAAGTGCACGACTTCGTAGCCTGTATTGACCCGCCAATAACCAGCCGACCAATGCCACCACCGCACAAAGTACAAATAGGCTACGCGAAAAACTCAAAGTAAAAAACAAACCAATGATCGCACCACGAGAAGCGAGCAAGGCACCAGCATTCAAACGATCAAGCATCGAATAATACGTAATTAGATTAATTGACTACAAAATCTGGAGCGATCAATATAGCACTGAACCGACCAAGCAAGATCATCGATCTACTGTAAAATGGTGCCCAGGCATCCACCCGAGAGTTATGCGAACATTCCATATTCAATACAGGCATATGTACTCCTGTAAAGATTATTGAACACCGGATAACAGGTCATCATTTTTATTCATCATCAATTCTATAAATATGGCAGAAAAATGGTATTTGATACTTGTTCTGTGGGGCAACAAGTATTCTGCAAAACACATCAACCTCATCGTTGAAGCTGTCTTTCGCCACTCAAGCACCTGTGCCCAAGCCATTCTCATGACAGATCGGATTCGAGAAGGCATTGACAGTCGAGTAAGTCAAGTTGTGATATCCGATTTTTTCAATTGCCAAGAGCGCAAGCAGAACTACACCACCAAACTCAGCCTTTTCGATTCCAATGCGCTGCCTTCCAATGCCCGCTGCGTGTATCTGGATATAGACACGGTGGTTACCGGTGATTTAGCGAAGCTGGCTTCACTGCTCAAAACCCCCAATGATATGTTCATGCTGCCGCCTGGCGGACTGATTGGTTTTGGCGCTCTGCGGCGCCTGATTTTCAAGCTCAGCAGACAGCGACGGATGGCCACGGGCAACTCTTCAATTCTCGCGTTCCACTCTGGCATGGCACCCAATTTGTGTGGCGAATTCATACGCCTCACGCAGTCGAACGAATCCGACAACCCTGTGCTTCGCAACGACGATTTGTTCATTTCATGGTTTGGCCAGCAGCATCTCAAAGCCGTTCCAAAAAATATCGGCGTGATGTTTCGCCGAGAGTTCTTGACCCGCTCGCGCCTGTACGGCTGGATCAGAAACCGGCTGCCTTGGGTTCGCCAGCGCCGAGACGAAATTGCTGCTGTCACGTTCAACGGTGTCGACCACAAACTGGAAACCTTGCTGACCTTGCCAGACGGCAGCTTGCACCTGGATTCCAAAGGGCGATCCGGGCGCTGGAGCCGGGCGGAAATGGGGCCGATCAAAGACAAGATTGTTCAAGCTTCTGAGGCGCTGCTGTCTGAGCAATAGTCTCGCGGCAGCCAGGCATCACACCTGGCCCCCATGTTCTTTCCAGTAGGCCCGCATCCAGGGCACAGCGCCTGCGCCATGGTGGGGAAACACATCCCAGTTGCCCTTGGGCGGGCGCGCCAGATCCACCGGACGGGGCTTGCCGTGAAAAATCAGCAACCGGGCCGTTGCCGGTGGATCTGCTGGCGGCAGAAAACGGTCCACGATGAGCGGGCGGCGCAGGTGGTACTTGAAGCTCACCAGCCATTCGTGAGGCCAGTAACGGATGCCGTCGACCGCTGCGTGCAAATACGCCTGCTCGATGGTGTGGCGTTTCACGAGTTCGTCGCGCTGGGCCCGTAGCCGATCGACCACCTGCCCCAACGAGCCCAGTTCGAAAGCAAAGACAGACGACATGGTCTGTGGCTGACCGGTCTTGTCTTTCCAAGGGTCGTTGTCGATCGCCACCAGCGGGCCGGGTTGCTCGAAGAAGGCGTTTATGTTGCCCAGCAACACGGTGTCCAGATCGATGAACAGGGCCCTGCCTTTCAGGCCGTACAGATCCGACAGGAACACCCCGATCTTGGGCCAAGCGCCGTTGTAGTAGTGCCATTCGTCCAGCCCGATGTCGGGTATTGGATGCACCTGAACCTCGGACCGGATGCCTTCGGCTTCGTTGGTGAGACAGACAAAGCGGAAGTCGCCGCTGATGTATTTTCGGCACGCGCTGTAGAGCACGTTGACGTACTCGGCGGGGTAGAGCGTGCCCCATTTCATGCAGAGCACAACACGTTCGGTCATGGGTGGGCCTTGTGGTTCACAGCGGGGTGTTTCTGGGCAGCAGGCGCCCGGTGTTCAGCAGGTAGAAGCAGCGGCCCCAGAAGTTGCGCCAGCGCAGGCGGTACAACGGCAAGCGGGCGTGCCAGGCGTATTTTTTCACGGCATTGAACGCCTGGCCGGTGATGGTGCTCTGGTTGTCGTCGCGCACCTGGCTGGGAAATGGCTCCAGGCCGAAATGGCGCAGGCGGTGTACGTGGATGCGGTCCAGCTCGTGGTCGATCGGGCGGGTGATCGGCAGCATCGCGGGCAACAAACGCTGAGCGGTCTCACGCTGGACCAGGTAAGCACCAAATCCGGTGGCGGTGCCCAGATAGGCGTTGAGCCGGTACGGTCCCACCCGCCCCTGGCTGATCGGCTGCTTGGCGCGGATTTTGTTGAGCTTGAGAAAGTCCCAGTGCGCGCGCACCCGCAAGGCCTCGCGCAGGGCGTCGATGAAGTCGAGCCCGAACACCACGTCGTCTTCCAGCACCAGCAACACGTCTTCACCGCTGTCCACAAACTGTTGCCAGACGGTGATGTGTGAGAAGTAGCAACCGATCTCGCCGGGCAAAACATCGCGGCCCACATTGCGCTGGAAGGCCGGCACATCGACCTGCTCAAACAAGCGGGCCTGCTCAGCGCGCCCTTCTACTGCGGCAAACAGCGTGTAGGCCAGGCCCAGCGCTTTGAGGCGCTGCTGCATGGTTTCGCGCCGCTCGCGCGAGCGCGGCAGGTTGATCAGAACAACCTTGAGCCCAGGCAGGTGCAAGGGCGTGACCGTCATACCGCGAACTGCTTCTGGATCGGCCGGTTCCAGTAAGCAGCCGTCTGCAGCACCGCCACAAACTGCGCTGCGGTGTTGCCGGCGCCAAAGCTGTCATCGATCGCATGGCGCTGACCCCACTGTGTTTGCAAAAACCGGTCGATGCAGACCGCGTCCTGCGCGGCACAGGCCACGATGGCGGGCGCACTGGCGCGCTGGTTCTGCCGCGTGCCCACATCCAAGCTCGGCAGCCCGAGAAACGGCGCTTCGCGCACGCCCGCGCTGCTGTTGCCCACCAGCACGGCGGCGTGTTTCATGAGCTCGGAGAAATAGTTGAAACGCATGGAGGGGATCAGGCGGAAGCGCTCGGCGGGTAGCGTATCGAGCACGTTCATGATGCTCTCGGTGCCTGGGTCATTGTTCGGCAGGATCACCACAAAATGCTTGCCGCTGGCCACCAATCGGTCGAACAAAGCGCGGGCCTGCGCGCCCATGGTGTTGGCCTCCGAGGTGACCGGGTGGAAGATCACGATGCCGTAATTGTCGAAGGGAATCGCGTAGCGCGCCTTGACTTCTTCGATGCTGACGCCCGATGGTCGGGCATGGGTATCGAGCTCGGGCGAGCCGATGTTGTAGACGCTCTCGGGCGCCTCGCCGAGTGCCAGCACGCGGGCTTTTGCGCCTTCGGAGCTCACGAAGTGCGTGGCGCAGAGCTTGGTGTTGCAGTGGCGGATGCTCTCGTCGATGGTGCCCGAGACCTCGCCGCCTTCGATGTGCGCCGACGGGATGTACTTCATGGCGCAGACGATGGAGGCGGCCAGTGCCTCCACGCGGTCGCCATGGATCACCACCAGATCGGGCCGGTGCTCGTGAACAAAATCCGAAAAGCCCAACAGCGTTTTGGACAGAATGAACTCCTGCGCATCGCCCTCGCGCTGGTTCACGAATTCGAAGAACTCGGCATTCGGAAAGCGCTTCACCTCCAGCCGCGTCTCGCCGTAGCGGCGCATCATGTGCATGCCGGTGATGAAGAAGCTGATGACAAACCCCGCCTGCTGCGCGGCCACGGCCAGCGGTTCGAGCTTGCCGTAGTCGGCCCGCGTGCCAGTGACGAACAGCAGGCGTTTGCCGGTGACTGGCACTTCGACCATCAGTCGTTCGCCACGGGCGACACACCGCGCAAATCGCTCCAAAGCAACTGCTGGTTGCGTTTGACAGCCCGGGTGAGCGTGGCGCCAATCAGGCGGTCGAAATGCTGCACCGAGATTTCGCCAGAGCCGGGGCGGCGCGCCCAGATGTCGACGACGGTGATCACATGCCCAGCGGGCAAATCTTTGTCGGCCACCACCGAGCCGCGGGCAAAGCGGTACACGTCTTCTTCAGGGCCGGTGCGCTGTTTGGGGTTGTTCAGTGCGATCTGGATTTCGCGCGAGCGGTCGATCAGGAACTTGAGTTCGGCTGGGTCCATGGAGCAGGAGATGTCTGGGCCCTTGCGGTAGCGCGTGTCGGTGAAATGGCGCTCCAATATGCAGGCGCCGAGTGCCACCGAGGCCAGCGCCATGGAGGGGCCGATGCTGTGATCAGAGAAGCCGATCACAGCGCGGGGAAAGGCTGCACGCAAGTCGCCAATGCCTTGCAGGCTCACGATTTCGGGCGGCGAAGGGTAGAGGTTGGTGCATTCGAGCAGCGCGTAGTCAATGCCCGCGTCGTCCAGCACCTGCACCGAGGGCCGCATCGTGTCCACCGTCTGCATGCCGGTGCTCATGATGATGGGCTTGCCGAAGCTGGCGATGTGGCGGATCAGCGGCAGGTGGTTGCACTCGCCCGAGCCAATCTTGTAGCCGGCCACGCCAATGTCGTTCAGGAAGTCGGCAGCGGCGCGCGAGAACGGGGTGGAGATGTAGATCATGCCGAGCGACTCGGCGTGCTTCTTGAGTGCGATCTCGTCGTCTTTCGACAAAGCGCAGCGTTCCATCACCTCCCAGATCGACACGTCGGCATTGGGCGGGAAGATTTGCTTGGCCTCGGCGGTCATCTCGTCTTCGACGAAATGCGTCTGGTGCTTGACCATTTCGCAACCGGCGCTGTGCGCCGCACTGACCATGCCTTTGGCCACGTCCAGGCTGCCGCCGTGGTTGATGCCGATCTCGGCGATGACCAGCGGTGGGTGTTGAGGATCAATTTCGCGGTGGGCGATTTTCATATACAAATTCCTGAGAACAAATTAGCAATGACGCAGCGATGACTCAACGCAGCACGCGCCGCAGAACCGGCTTCGCCGGGCTGCTGGCGTGGTCCCCCCTTGGGGTGAAGACGCGAAGCGGCGCAGGGGGTCGCCATACCTAGACGGCGGTCCAGCCGCCATCGACAAAAAACTGTTGCCCGGTGGAATACGCCGACGCGTCAGACGCCAGGTAAATCATCATGCCCACCATGTCTTCGCGCTTGGCCATGCGCCCCAGTGGCACGCGAGCGGTGTAGCGGCGCACAAACTCGGGGTCGTGGTTGTTCTCCACGCCACCGGGAACAAGCGTGTTGACGCGAATACCCTTGTCGCCCCAGTAGGTGGCGAGCCAGCGGGTGAGGCCGTGGACGCCGGCCTTGGCTGCGGCGTAGCTGGGCAGGGAGTTGAATGCCATGCCCTCGTAAATGCGGTGGTCCGGGCCGACCACGCCGTAGGTGCTCGACACATTGACCATGCTGCCGCCGCCGCTCTTGAGCATGGCCTTGCCGCCTTCTCTGGCCACCAGATACACGCCGGTGAGGTTGACGCGAATCGCCTGCTCCCACACGGCCAGCGTCGATTCCTCGAACGAGGTGAACACGGCGCCCTGGCGCATCAGGTGTTCGCCAGTGGCGGCCGCGTTGTTCAGCACCACGTTGACCTGGCCGAACTGGGTCATCACCTGCTCAAAGAGCTGAATCACGTCGGCTTCCACGCCCACATCGCAGGCGATGCCAAACGCCGGGCGGCCATCGGGTGTTTTCACCGCCTTCGCCTTGCCCACCGGGTCGGCCGCTGCCAGATCGGCCATCACCACCAGCGCGCCCTGGTCGGCAAGGCCTTGGCAGTAGGCCGAGCCCAGCAGCCCGGTGCCGCCGGTGACCACCACCACCTTGCCGGTGAGATCGAATCGATGTGTCATGCGTGTTCCTTTTGTGGTGTGTTTCAGGTGGGCAGGCCGAGGCGCTTGCGCATCAGGTACTCCACCAGTTCAAAGTCGAATTCGCTGTCGATGTCCAGGCTCTTGGCCGAGCCGATGTCGTAGCCCTCGGTGCGGCCCGAGAGCAGACCGGTGCCACGGCGCAGGTAGTCGGGCGAGAGCACGTAGATGGAGGCCACGTGCTCGACCACCTTGGGCGCGTCTTGCCGGCGCACGATGGGCTTGGGCAGTTGTTTGCAAATGCGCAGGTTGCCGCCATCGTCCGTCTCCAGCATGTTGAAGTACGGATTTTTGCGCGCCTCGCAGACGGTGAAAACCGCGTCTTTGTCGGTGGCGCGGAACTGGGCGATGGCTTTGGAGATGTCGTCCACATCGCGCAGCGGCGAGGTGCAATCGAGATCCACGAACAGCTCAATGGGGTCGCCAGCAAAGTGGGCGTCGGTGGCGGCCAGCGCGTGTTGCCACACCTCCCATTTGCCAGCGGTGTCGTTGGCCAGTTCGGCGGGGCGCATGAAGGGCACATGGGCACCGGCAGCGCGCGACACCTCGGCGATCGCCTCGCTGTCGGTGGACACGACCACGCGCTTGATGTCCGGGCAGGCCAGTGCTTGCTCGATGCTCCATGCGATCAGCGGCTTGCCCAGCAGAGGCCGGAAGTTTTTGCCGGCCACGCCTTTGGAGCCGCCGCGCGCGCCGATGACACAGGTGATGTTCATGGATTGGTGACTTTCAAAGTTCAAGCGCTGAGCTCGGCGGGCCGCACATGGCGGCGCTCGACAGACGAGAGGTGGGTGGCCAGCGCCAGGCGCAGCACCGCCTCGGCATCGGCCAGCGAGGAGATGGCGGGCAGCGCGGGCGTCTGGATGCGCTGCAGAAAATGCGCCATGTGCTCGTGAAACAGGGTGTTGCGCTCGAAACTGGCAGGCACCCGGTGCACGATCTCGGGCGCTGCGCCCGCGCGTTCCAGCGACACGGTGCCGGCGGGGTAATCCCAGGCCAGCACGCCATGGCGCCCGACGATTTCCATATCGCGCCCATAACCGGGGCGCACATAGTCCAGATGCACCTGGGCCAGCAGGCCCGAGTCCATTCGCAAACCGATCTGCGCCACCGCCTCGGTCTCGATTTCCAGGCTGTGCACGGTGCGCGTCATCGCGCTCACATCGGCCACCGGCCCGAGCAGCCAGTGCACCAGGTCGAGCTCGTGGATCAGGTCAAACACCACGCCACCGCCCTGCGCGCGAAACGCGCCGTAACCCTGGCGGTGGTCGGTCCCGGGGCGCCAGTCGGGCAGCCACTGACCCACAGCGGCGCGGGCATGAAACAGCTCGCCCAAAGCGCCCGAGGCCAGGTGCTGCTGCATCCACAGCAGATTGGGATGGCAGCGCAGCATGAAGCCCGCCTCAACCACCAGACCCTGCTGCGCCACCAGGCCCTGCAATTCGGACACGCCCGCCAGCGACACCGCGAGCGGCTTTTCCAGAAACAGGTGTTTGCCCAGGCGCGCCGCTTGCAGCGCCACTTCAAGGTGCAAGTCGGTTCGGTTGGCGACCACGACCGCGTTCACATCACCCGCCAGCGCCTGCGCAAGATCGGGCGCGCGCTGCACACGGGGGTCGTCGAACACCACGCCGGGCGTATCGGAACCGGCAGCCGCGCGGTAGCTGAAGGCGCTCACCCGCACACCCAGCGCCAGCAGGTTGGCGATGTGGCGCTTGCCAATGGAGCCGGTGCCGACGACCAGAACGTGCATGGGGAACGATGGGGTGGGGTAGGAAATGAAAGGCGCGGGGAGCGCAGACCAAGGCGCGCTCAGGGGCGCGACGCAGGTCGTTACTATACTGGCCCGAGTCCCGTCGCCCGCATGTCAGACACCCCCACCTCACCACCCGCAGCCCCCCGTGTCTGGCCACCTGGAGGCGCGTTTCGGGCACTGCTGGCACTCTACCGCGTGGCCTGGCTGCTGCTGCTGCCGGTGGTGCTGTTGTTTCTGTGGCGACGCGGCCGCCGCGAGCCCTTGTACCGCCGTTTCTGGAGCGAACGCTTCGGGCACACCACCACGGCATTGCAGCGCCCGCTGTGGGTGCATTCGGCGTCCATGGGCGAAATTCGAGGCGCTGCGCCGCTGGTGCGTGCGCTGCTCGCTGCGGGCTATCCGGTGATGGTGACCACGCTCACACCCGCCGGCAGAACCGCCGCGCAAACCCTGTTGGCCGACGACATCGCCGCTGGGCGCGCCCAGGTGGCCTATGTGCCACTGGAACTCGGCTGGGCGGTGCGGCGCTTCATCCGCCAGGTGCGGCCGCGCGCGGCCCTGATGACCGAGATCGACACCTGGCCGGTGCTGGTGGCCACGATCAGAGCAGCCGGTGTGCCGCTGGGCATGGCCAATGCGCAGTATCCCAAGCAGAGCTTCGAGCGCGACGTGCCGCGCTGGTGGGGCTTTCGCGCCGCGCTGTTCACCGCCTACGAGCTGGTTCTGTGCAAATCTGAAACCCACGCCCAGCGCTTTCGTGACTTGGGCTGCCAACGCGTGGTGGTGGCTGGGGAGACCCGGTTCGACCTGCCGGTCTCAAAGCAGCAACTGGCTGCGGCTGACCGACTGACCCGGCAGTGGGGCCTGGCCACCAACCGATCAGGCAGCCGACCGGTGGTGTGTTTTGCCAGCGTGGTGGTTGGGGAAGACGCGCCCTTCGTGAAGGCGATGCAGACCGTGTGGCAAGCGCTGGATGAAGCGTCTGGGCCAAGGCCCCTGTTTGTCTGCGTGCCGCGCAGCCCGCAGCGCTTTGATGACAGCGAACGGCTGCTGACGCAGGCGGGTCTGCGCGTGGCGCGACGCAGTGAGTGCCTGGACGCCGCACTCGCGCCAATCGCCGGCACACCGATGGACCGGATCGATGTGTTGCTGGGCGACTCCCTGGGTGAGATGTATTTCTATCTCGCCCTGTCGCAGGTGGTGGTGGTGGGCGGTTCGTTTGTGGACACCGGCGCGCACAACGTGATCGAGCCGCTGGCGCTCAAGAAACCGGTGATGGTGGGGCCCAGCATCTGGGGCATTGAGTACCCCGGCGTGGAAGCGCTGGCCGCTGGTGTCCTGACGCAACACGCCGATGCCGACGCGCTGGCAAAGGCCTTGCTGCGGCTGCTGAGCTCACCCGCCGCCTATGCCCAGGCGATGGCAGGCGCCGAAGCGTTTTTTGCCGAACACGGTGGCGCAACCGAGAAGCACATGGCTGCGCTGCTGCCCTGGCTGCAGGAGCGCGGCGCTTGACACCGCGCCCGCTCGCGCTGCGTGGGTACCTGCGCTTGGCCGCTGCGCTGGCGCCGGTCTGGCGCTGGGGTTTGCAGCGCCGCCTGCAACGCGGCAAGGAAACGCACGCCAGCATCCAGCAAAAGTTGTCGTTGCAGATGCCGCCTCGCCCGGCAGGCCCACTGGTGTGGGGCCACGCGGTGGGCGTGGGCGAATCGATGGCGCTGGCCGGGCTGTTTCACCGACTCGGCGAGCGCCGGCCCGAGCTGCACTTTCTGATCACCACCACCGCGCGCACCTCGGGCGACGCGCTGCAGCGCCAGGGCCTGCCGCCGCGCTGCCAGCACCAGTTCGCGCCGGTGGACACGCCGGACGCCACCGCGCGTTTCATGGCGCACTGGCGGCCCAGCCTCGCGCTGTGGTGCGAGATGGATTTGTGGCCAGCCCTGATCTGCGCGGCCGACGACCAGGGCGTTGCGCGGGTGCTGGTCAACGCGCGGTTGTCAGCCAAATCGCTGGCCAAGCGCCGCTGGGGCCGGTGGATTTACCAGGCGCTGCTGCCCGGCTTTGTGGATGTGTTCGCGCAGAACAGCGAGTCGGCGCGTGGGCTGGAAGCACTGGGCGCGCGGCCTGGGTCCATCAGCGTGACCGGCACGATCAAAACGATGTCGCCCGCACCGGCCTGCGACGCGGCCGAACTGGTGCGTTGGCAGCGTGCCTTGGGCGCGCGCCCGGTTTGGCTGCTGGCGTCCAGCCACCCGGGTGAAGAAGCGCTCGCCCTTGCGGCCCACACTGAATTGCGCCAGCGTGAGCCCGACGCCCTGCTCCTCATCGCGCCGCGCGTGCCCACGCGCGGCGCCGAGGTGGCCGCTCTGTGCCCGCCCGGCACACCGCAACGCAGCCAGGGCCAGGCTCTGCCCACCGGAGCGCCGGTGTACCTGGCCGACAGCATCGGCGAAATGGGCTTGTGGTATCGGCTGGCTCCGGTGGCGCTGGTGGGCGGATCGCTGGCCAGCGTGGGCGGGCACAACCCGCACGAACCATTGGCGCTGGGCTGCGGCGTGCTGCACGGACCGAATGTTTGGAATTTCAGCGAGAGCTACGCCTCGCTGGATTCGCAGGGTCTGAGCCAGCGGATTGCGGACGCGGCGCAGCTGGCTGCGGCGGTTGGCGCGGCTTGGGCATCGCCACAAACGCGCCGGGACTGGCGTC
>Ga0105053_10001620_pt1 | contig 35835 bp, 25 predicted proteins | sample BON01_FD_78093 | JGI IMG/M metagenome (GOLD analysis project Ga0105053, IMG submission 78093) | Freshwater microbial communities from Lake Bonney liftoff mats and glacier meltwater in Antarctica - BON-01 | ecosystem: Environmental > Aquatic > Freshwater > Ice > Glacier meltwater | place: Lake... | reverse complement strand
GAAAAAGTGGCTGCAGATGACTCTCTTTAGAGAAGAGGCCCGTAACCCCGTGGTCAGTGATGTTGATGGCGATGGCCTCAACGATCTCATCGTTGGCGCGGTGGCTTGGTATAAACAGCCGGCGGAAAACAAACATGACGCGAGGGAGTGGAAGCGCTACGAACTCGGCGAAGCCGACTGGCCGATGAGCACGATCGTCAACGACATCGATGGCGACGGTGACAACGATATCATCGTGCAAGAGCGGGTAAAGCAGGGAACTTTTTACTACGAGAACATGGGAGCGGGAAAAATCACGCAGCCTTGGCCCGTGAGGATGATCGATGCCGAGATCAACGGTTTGTTCATGGTCCTCGGCGACGCGAACGCCGATGGACGTCCCGATTTGGTGAAGGCCAGCAAGAACGGAGTGGTTTACCTCTACCTGCGCACCAACGACAAAGGGGCGCCGAACTACCATCGCGTCGAGGTAGCCAAACCCGTACAACCGAACGGGCTGACCGCCAAGGGGGATAATGCGAGGCCCAAGGGCGTTGGTCTCCTTGAGATGGACGGAGACCCGAAGTATCCGGAGATTGTGTTGGTCCCCGAATATGAGGCGCAGTTGTGGTATCTGACGATGACGGGCGACGGGATGTCACCGGAGGATTGGACCAATAATCTGATGGATCTGCCTGGTCCGGAGTCGCGCAAGAAGATGGATAATGCGTTTCTCGCAGACCTCGATAACGACGGCGACCTGGACATTGTCACGACCGAAGAGAATGGTGGTTGGGGTGTCGTCTGGTTTGAGAATCCAGCGATAAAGTAACGCTGGGGAGAGCGGGATTTTGAAAGTTAGCCCCCCCCTCGTCGATGATAATTGGACCGGAGTTTGAACGCTTCTCCACCTAGAAAACGGAGGAGGCAATTGGTTTTCAATTACCGGGCTGCACTGCTTTCTGAAGTGATTTTCTAAGATGGGAATGCACTTTATCGACGACTGAAAAGCAAAATGAGGTGAGCGATTTGAACGGGACCGAGCAGCGTTTTAATAATATCGAGATTGTCATTTTACGATGGCACCGAGATTGCCGCCGCTGCTGCGGTCGTCGTGGCGGAGAGGTTCGCTCAGCAAAATTGGAAATTCGATCTGCTTTCATGCGATGGTCCCGCCTGCCGGCCATGATGCCATAAAGCGGCCGCGGTGCCGACTTGCCCAAGTTTCGAACTTCATCCCGCGAAGGGGCCAAACTGTAAATGTTCGAAGTCGGTGATGATGCCTCTACCCGAGAGGCGAAGGTCCGTTGTTACTCGTCACAATGAGTAGGGTATTTTCAAAACAGCCGCTGTCCTTGGGGGGCTTGGATAATCAGCTCAATGGAATCATCAGTCGGTTCGATAAAACCTCCGTAATCGCCTGCATCGCTCTTATTCAGGAATTTCCCGTCGGTGCGACGGGAGGGAGGTTTGGGTGAGGTGGTGGCGAAGCGGCTACACCGGAAGTTCAAAAACAACTGTGGTTAGCTCTTTCGCCAGATGCGGACGTCGTCGATGTAGACGTTCTTGGCGACCAGCAGACGCAGCAGTCGTTTGGTCGGGTGAGCGAAACCCTCCGAACTGAATGATCCGACAAATTTACCGTCGATCTCGACGGAGAGCTTTGAGCCGCGGATCGTCACGGCAACTTCGTGCCACACTCCGATTTCAAGATCGTTGGCGACGGTTTTGGTCTTCTTTTCCACCATCGCTCTTTGTTGCGCGGTGATGGTTTCGTTCTGTTTTGCGTCGCGGATTTTCAGGTCCATTTGACCCGTTTTTTGGTCGGTCATGGCCACGCTGTCCGCGGAAAGGGTGACGATAAAAAGATGACCGGAGTGGACGGATGCGAGCTCCATGTCAGCAAAGTTAAGCGACAGGGTATCGTCATTGTCCGCGAGCATGAATCGCAATGCGAGCGTGCCATCGCGGAAGTCAAAGGCGTGCCGCACGGAGGTCGCATGCCAGGCCACTTTGTGAGTGTAGATATACATGTGGCCATCGCGCAGATCGACCTCCTTGTTGCCTTCCGCGGTCTTGTCGCTGCTGGTCGTCCACTCGTTGCCAGGCTCATCCTTGAGTTCCTGCGACTCGGTGCGATCGAAGGTGTCTTCAAAAATGAGCGTGCCGTAGTCGCTGGCGACGACGTTGGTGGTGAGGCCGAGGCAGGAACAGAGCAGGGCGAGGGGGAGGAGGTTTTTCATCGGGGCGGAGATTATTTAGAAAGGAAAATATTACTCTGAGTGGCGGCGAGAATCAGGGAGCGGAAGCCGTGCCCTTGGCCGGCCAGATCGGTGACGATTTGATCGATCTCACGACGGTCACCGAATTCAATTTCGGCTCCAGTCGCGTAGGTCAGGATTTGTTTCAAAACGTTACTGGCCAGGTCATTGGTGTCGGTGAGTGCGAGTTGCTTGAATTCGTTGATGTTCTGAAACGGTCGTCCATCGGCCAGGTGGTAACTCGCGTCGACGATGGGACCCTCGGTAATTTTATCCTCATCGGACTTGGCTCGGTAGTGGTCTCTCCAGCCGCCGATGACGTCGTAGTTTTCGAGGGCGAAGCCGGGAGGATCGATCATCTTGTGGCAGGCCATGCAGGATTCGATATTACGGTGTTTGTCCATCTGGTCACGGATAGAGACGGCACCACGGATATCGGGTTCGATGGCGGGCACTAGATCGGGCGGCGCAGGAATGTGTTGACCGAGGATGCGCTCGAGGAGCCAAACCCCGCGCACGATTGGCGAGGTGGTGGTGCCGTTGGCCGTCACCTTGAGCACGCTGGCCTGGGTGATGATGCCGCCGCGGTGAGCGTCGGGCGTAAGGGCGATTTTTTGCAGCTCCTCGCCGGACACGAAATCGAGGCCATAGTGGTGGGCTAGGCGCTCGTTGACGATAGTGAAGTCGGAGTCGATCACGTTGGTTACACTGAGGTCTTCCGCGATCATCCGTTCCAAAAATGCGTGAGTTTCGTCAAGCATGGAGCGGAGTAAGATCTCGTCGAATTCAGGATATAGTTTGACGTCGGGAGTGGTGAAACTGATGTCGCGTAAGTTGAGCCAACTGTCGGCGAAGTTTTTAACGAAGGCCTGAGATCTTTTGTCGTCCAGCATCCGCTGAACTTGGTGCCGCAGGACTTTCGGGTCCGACAGTTTACCGGCGTTAGCGAGTTCGCGCAGTTCGTTGTCCGGCATCGTGCTCCAAAGAAAATAGCTCAGACGGGAAGCGATGGCGTAGTCATCGAGTCGACCGGGCCTTTCGTCGAAGTAGATGAATCGGTGGGAGCTCAGAATCGCGCGGTAACCGGCTCGCAAACCATTGAGCAGGGAGCCGCTTTCGATGAGTTCGGAATGGGCGAATTCGATGTAGGGCTGAAGCTCAGCGGCCGAAACGGGCCGGCGAAAAGCGCGGTTCGCGAATGTCATAAGTAATGTTTCGAGATCTCGGCGCGGCTGAGTGCTCTGCATTTCGCCTGCCTCAAATACGAGGTCTCCAAATAGGTGGTGGCGCAATTCTGCTGGTGCTAATCCCGGATAGATGCGTTCCATGGTGAGGTGCGTGACGGCTATCGCCGCGGCACCCTTTTCGACGGCCTCAAAGTCGAAAATTTCCTTGGAGGAAACCCAATCGATGGTCTTATCAATAGGTCGAATCCCGAGCTGGTGGGTTCGGCGAATCCACGTGTCGAATGTATGGGTGCGGAGCTCGTCGGTCGCTTCGAAGTGGCCAACCCAATAAGTCATGGGAGCTTTGGCTCGCAAGATACCGGTCTTGAGTCGGGTCCAAACGCTGCGACCAGGGGGGGCGTGGTGTGCCTTTGCGGTAACGGTGACCCGATACCATCCCGTCTCCTGCACGGTGGTGTCAGGCATACGGCCATGATAGCCGTTGGTGGTCGGGAAGCTGAGGAGCTGGTGGTGGTCGGCGTCGTAGACGGCCATGCGTTCGTTGGCGATGCGTTCGCGTCCCACGCCGAGTTGGTTAGGCTCGAATTCCTCGTAGTAGGTCGCGCGAGGTTCGAGGGCCTGTTTGAAGCCCGCCTCAAGCATCAGATCCACCACGGCCAGATATTTCTGCAAAAGATAATGGGAAATTTGCTGACTCGCGGCGATGTTGCTGAAGCCGTGTTTGGTGGTGTCCTCGGGGAGGAATTCGAGGACGGGAATGTTCACCCCGATCAGGTCATGGATGGTATTCTCGTATTCGACCTGACTCAGACGGCGGGACTGCACGCGACCGAGCTCTTGTTGGCGGGAGGTGGACGCGCGGTGAAGTTTGGCTTCGAACTCGGTGAGGAAGTCACGGCGTTCTTCAGGCTCAACCAAGGAGTCTTCCTTGGGGGGCATCTCACCGTGGCGCACCCGGTCGTGAATCATAGCCAAGAGGCTGCGATCCGAAAGTTGGGTGGAGTCGAACTTCAGCGATTCGAGATCGAGCTCCCCTTTCTTATCAACCGGGTTGTGGCACTCGTAGCAGTTGAGATCGAAGAACTCGTTGACACGTTTGGGGAACGCGGTGGATTCGTCGGCGCGAACGGTTAGCAGGCTGGCCGTGGCGATGGAAAGGTAGAGGAACCTTCGGGACATGGAAAGGTTAGGCAAAGGGGGCGGTTGCGATGAAACCGGTGGTCGCAACTCAGACCATGGAGAGATCGCTCATCTCACCTGTGCTGGTGGCGAATCTATCGGTATCGATCCCATGCCGGTGGAGGAGACTGAGGTAGAGATTTGGTAGCGGGTAATTTTCTTTGCGATCGTAGGCCAAGTGTTGCCCATGACGAAAACCGCCGCCGGCGAGCAGTACGGGCATATTACGATTATCGTGGGAGCTCGCATTACCGAGGTTCGAAGTCATGAGCACACTGGTGGAGTCGAGCATGCTGCCGGTGGATTCTTCGGCACCCTTAAGATCACGGAGGAAGTTTCCGTATTTGCGCATCAGTTCGGTCTCAACCCGGGTCAATTGATCGAGCTTCATTTCATCCAAACCGTGGTGGCTGAGGTTGTGGTAAGCCTGATCGACACCTTTGAGTGGAACCGCGCCGCCCTCGGCATTGAGATGAATAGTGACGAAGCGGGTTGAATCCGATTGGAGCGCAAGGAACGTCACATCAAGCAACAGTTTTTTGCGATCGGTGATCGCATCGCTATTGGTGATGTCGATAGGGGCCGAGGCGTTGACTTTGGGCTTCGGACGGTCGGTCCACTCTTGGGCAGCGCTGAGGCGTTTTTCGAAGTCGCGCACCGAGGTGAAGTATTGGTCGACTTTGTCGCGGTCGCCCGATCCGAGCGTGCGAAGCACGCGTTTTGCATCAGAGGAAACGACATCCATCACACTGCGGCCTTGGCGAAGTCTCTCGATTTGGCGGGCCTTTTCGGCCGGGGTGTCGGGAATGAAGAGTCGGCTGAATACCTTGGAAGGTGACTCCTCGGCGGGAATCATGCTGCCGGAATCCGTGTAGGAGGCGCTGTTCGTACCGTTGATATTCAGAACGAGCGAGGGGAAGCGCGTGTGGTGTCCCTGATGCTTCGCCATGTATTGATCGATGGAGATCGAGTTTTTGAATGCGGCGTTACGCGAGTAGGGCGCGGCGGTCAGGATACTGCCTTCGGCGGCGTGACCACCGCTGACACCCGGATGCGAGGCGCCGCTGACAACCGTCATGTCATCCAGCAAATCCTCGACTTCGTTGAGGTAGAGGGACGGGGCGTAGTTCTTGCCCGTTTCGGTGGGATTGAGGTTCGGCCCGTGCAGACCGAGGGCGAGGGTGATGGCGACAAATCGGCGCGGTGGTTGGTGGGCCATCGAGGCGGCGAAGGCGGGCGTCATGGCATCGAGCCAGGGAAGGGCCATCGAAACTCCGGCGCCCTTGAGAAAGGATCGGCGAGAAAGGGACTTCGAGAAGTTGAAGTTTACGTTTTTCATCGGGGTAGAACTAGCGGGAGAGGCTGGGGTGTTTAAGCAGTGAAATCGATGCTCCGATCCGTGAGTATCACCTTACTCAATTCCTGAACGTGAGCGACCGCAAACGCAGTCAATCGTTGACCCTACAATTTCCCAGCCTTAACCCAGAGAATATCGTGCCGGATGTGACTTTGTAATACAGACCGTGACCATTAGGAATTTCTCTTTTTAAACGATCAAATACCCGATCTCGTCGCAAATTTCACCCCTCCCTTAAATCCGGTGCCCCTCACTTCGCGACCACGAACCCGGTGATTATAGTTTGGAAATTAATCGCACTCTTGGTGGTTCTGATCGGGTTGATCCGGTCGATCTCGCGATAGAAGAGGCATCCCTTCATGGCCCTCATTTTGGGCGCGGGATCCTGAGGGTTGCTGATGGGACCGGGCGCGAACGAAATGTCGATGTTTTGCTGACGGGGTTTGGTAATACGATGGGGTGGATTGCGATCATGGTCATTCCCGGAGCATTCATCGGCGAGGTGCTACAAGCCTCGATTGGAGCGTGACGTCTATCCGATACGGTGGTGCGGCGCGTCGGAGCGAAGAAGCTTCCCGGGGCCATTGGGGCGTGACCGGATACCTCTCATTCATTCCCGTATGGGGCCGAAGTGATGCTGCGGCCGATAATGGAAGCGCCGGCAAAGAGGGCGCGGCGCAACTCCTTCAATTCGACGAGCCGGCGCAGAAGATTGAGGTGCTAATTATGACCGGTGAATGCGAGTCAACAGGATCACCAGCACGGGTCACGATGCGATCAAACCGTTGCGGCAAAGCGAAGTTCCGGCGATGGTGAAAATGATCGGATCCATGCGCGGTGGCCTCGACGTGATGAATGCGTTCCGCACCAGCGTGAAGCACTTTTCGATCGAACTCGGCGGTAACGCCCCGATGTTAGTTTACCCGAATGCCGCTATCGAAAATGCCGCGAATATGGTGATCGACTTGAAATTTGCCAACTGCGGCCAGATCTGGGTTTCACCCAACCACTGCTTTGTGCCCACCCGGTTTACGATGAGTTTGTCGAAGCGGCCAAGCTACGCGCCAGCGAGGTGACGATGGGGCCGCTCATTAATGATGAGGCGCGGTAATAGGTTTTGGCGTTCGTCGAATCGGCGGTCGCCGATGGTGCGGAAATCGTAATTGGAGGCCAAGCAGTGGAAGAACCGGGATTCTTCTCGGAGCCGAAATCGCCGTCGCGAATGACCGGCACTATGGTTTGGCCGCTGCCTCCTTCACGACCAACTTGGCGAAAGGCCTGCGCGCCGCTCGCGGTATTAAGTCAGGTAACGGGTGGGTGAATGAGCCCCATTACCCTGTTCAATTACCTCATGGCGGACTGACGCAAAGCGGCACGGGTAAGGACGGATCGCATTATAATTTAGAAGAATACCTGACACTGAAACGCATTTCGGTTCTCATCGCCTAATATGAGCGTATTCCCCGAGAGTATCATGCAGCGCCTCGAAGCTGCGAAAGTCGTTGCTGGGTTCTCGATCGATCGGGTTGAGGATGCGGTGCCGCTGGCGAAGGCGCTATTGGCGGGCGGTATTTCGGTGGTTGAGCTGACGCTTCGGACCGAAGCGGGTATGGCTGCGATCAAGAAGATCAGCGAAGGCGTGCCGGACATGTTGCTGGGCGTCGGCACGATTCTGACGCCCGATCAGGCGCGACAAGTGAAAGCCGATGGGGCAGACTTCGGCGTATCGCCGGGCTTGAATCGTAACGTGATCCGAGCGGCGCAAGCAGCGGGCCTGCCGTTCGCACCGGGGATTGTAACCCCTTCGGAGTTGGAGGCGGCGTTGGAATGTGGATGCCGTTTCGTGAAGTTTTTTCCCGCTGAAGCGGCCGGGGGCATCCCTTATCTGAGGAGCATCTCCGCTCCCTATGCCCATCTCGGCGTGAAGTTTTTTCCGCTCGGAGGACTGAATGCGAAGAACATGGTCAACTATCTACTGGAAAAGAACGTGCCAGCGATCGGGGGTTCGTGGATCGTGAAGCCCGATTTGGTCGCACTAAAAGCGTGGGATCAAATCACTGCCCGCGCGGCCGAAGTGTGCCAAATCGCGGCAGCAACTTAATCCAATATCCCCGTTATGAAACCCATCGTAAGCTTCGGCGAAATCATGTGTCGGCTCGCCTCGCCGCAAAATTTACGTCTGCGCCAGACCCGCGAACTGGAAGTGACCTACGCTGGCGCTGAGGCGAGTGTGGCCGCATCGATCTGTAACTTTGGCGGGACCGCGCGTTACGTCACTGCATTGCCCCAGCATGCTTTGGCGGAGGCTACGATGGACACGCTGCGCTCGGTCGGCATCGACACGTCCCACGTGTTGCGCACCGATTCTGGGCGTCTGGGTGTTTACTTCTTGGAGACGGGGGCGAATCAACGCCCGAGCAATGTGATCTATGATCGGGAAGACTCGGCCATCGCGACGACGCCGGCCGATCGATACGATTGGCCGGCGATCTTTGCCGGGGCCCAATGGCTGCACTTGACCGGTATCACCCCGGCGCTGTCCCCGATCGCGGCGGAAGCGACGCTCGTGGCGGCGCAGCAAGCTAAGGTCGCTGGTTGCCAGGTTTCGATTGATCTGAACTTCCGTAAGAAACTATGGAAATGGGAGGCGGGAACGTCGGCCTCTGATCTGGCGCAAAAGACGATGCGTGGCATTCTTCCATTCATCGATCTGGTCATCGCCAATGAAGAGGACTGCCACGATGTGCTCGGTATCCACGCCGGGGCGACCGACGTCGATTCCGGTGTACTGGATACAGCGCGTTACCCCGATGTCGCCCGCCAGGTGATCAGCCAGTTTCCCAACGTCACCAAAGTGGCGATCACCCTGCGCGAGAGCCTGTCGGCGACGCACAATAATTGGGGGGCGATGCTCTTTGAGCGGGATAACGACAAAGCGTATTTTGCCCCTCTCGATGGAACGAGTCGTTACCAACCCTATCAGATCAAAAACATCGTTGACCGGGTCGGGGGTGGAGATTCGTTCGCGGGGGGATTAATTTTTGCCCTCACCACTCCCGAACTGTCCGAGCCCGCGGTCGCTTTAAACTACGCGGTTGCAGCTTCTTGCCTGAAGCATTCGATCAAAGGTGACTGTAACTACTCCACCCGTGCCGAAGTTGAAGCCCTGATGGGTGGCGCGGCATCCGGGCGAGTCGTGCGCTGACCAAATCTACGGAGTCAGCAACCGATCGGGGTTCGTTGATGCTTTGAAGCCGAGGACGGCCTCGGCTCGGGCACCATTTAGAAAGGACTGGTGGTCTCGGAGGGCACTTTCGTTCGCTAGCGCCGGGTAAAAGAGTCGAGCGAGGGTGGCAGCATCCTGGTTGAGGATATTGTTCCGGTGCACGACGAAGAGCGGATGACTGCCTTCGTAGCGGGCGGAGAGTCCTAGCGCCATCGCTTCGCAAGCATCGCCCAAGTCGACATAGGAAAAGTAGGTGTGCTTCATCCACATCAACTTCAGATCCGGATCGGATAGGGCGTTCACGTAGGACGTCTTGCCTTCAAACGCGCGATCGGCCCGGAGACGGTCGAACTCGGTTTGAGCATTGGCGATCAAAGGAGCAGATTCTGCGGGAGGCAACGAAGCCAGATAGGTGGCGCGCTCTTTGGCGGCGTGGTAGGACGCAATTTCCGCTTCGCGCGTGAGTATCGGGTTATGCCAACCGGCTCCGAATCTCAGACTCGCGCTGCTGATGCCATCGCGCCGCCAGAAATAATCCCCGATGTCCTCGGTGATCTGCTTGCTGAAGGAATAGGAATCGCTGGTAAATTTGGGGTGATCCTCGTCAACGGGTAGGTAAGATAACTCGAAAGCTCGGGGGCCATAGAAATAACCTATGGCGTTAATCGAACTCGCTACCACTACCCGGCTGACACCGGTGGCGGCGGCGGCATTGAAGATATTGAACGTGCCGGCGCAATTAAGGGCGAAAAGGTCGGTCGCAAATTTTGCGGGGGTGGGTATGCCGGCGAGGTGTAAAATGACGTCCATACCCTCGCAGTGTTGGTCGAGGGATCTTGCATCCATCAGATCGGCCTTCCGGAAATCGACTCCGGGTATTTCAGGGTCGGTTAGATCGATCGCTCGAATATCGAAGTTCCGTGAGAGCAAATAGGGCAGGGTGGCTTTACCGACGTAACCGGAGCAGCCGGTGATTAAGATCTTCATGGGTCTTTTGTTTGAGCGGAACGAGGCGGACTATTCTTTGAAAATGTCGGCAGGGTTGAAGGGGCGAATGGATTCACTCGGTGGGCCGTTCTAAAGAGTTGGTAGACAAATCAGATACTCCACGGTACGGCGAACAAATTCGCGTAAAATGAGGTCATTGCCATCAATTGATGGTCGTTCGCCGGAAGCAGGAATCTTCACCGTTTCCGGGAAGTCAAATTCGCGAAAATCGGCGGCGGTAGGCAAAGTCACTGGGGCGATTGGCCAGATGGGTTTAGCTGGCACGGGTTAGCGGTAACTTCCTTGATGGTCGAGCCGAACAAAAGACCATGGCTCCCACGGTGGGCGTGGAGCGTTTTTCAAGTGATTGGTCGCGAATTCTTCACCATGGTTGAATACGGAACTCGCGGATTGTTTGATCCCGAAATTGACGGGCAAACTCAGTGGCAGAATCGTGATTTTTTGGAGGAGGGGAATGCATTTTACCGAACTGTTCATGGGAAATCGCTTCATGAATTTGCTCACCGGCTCGAATGACGATCGCGCCTCAAACAGGCGCATTGGCCATGAGCTCTTCTGGGGAGATCTTGAGACTGACCTCGGGCGCTTGATCCGCCGGAGTCTCGGGGCGCCGATCCCAAGCCGACCGCGTCCGAGATTGAGCCCGGTAAGCTCACCGCTCGATCGATAATAGATTGGGTCTCTCCCCCCCTCCTGCTCCCGGAAAGGAAGAGATCTATCCCGGTAAATAGACCGTGATCTCGTTCGGGCGTGGATCTCGATTTTACCGCGCTCGGAGTGGCCGCATAAACGCGAGCAGGCCCGAGGAAAAAATGAAAGACACTCATAAAAAACAAACGGTATCACGCTCCGGTGAGGGGCAGGCAGGGGGGGGCGATATTTTCCTCTTTTGGCACAGGTGGAGTAGGAGAGAGGCTTCGATTCGCCGTCAAAATGGACGGTGCGAATACACTCGGCACCATGGTCGGTATCCTGATCGGCAAGCAATCTGTCGATCGGTCAACCCTTGACTGGCATGAGAGGGGAGTCTCGGGTTCTAATTCGCGAGGGACTGGGTGGTCGCAGGCGACGGACGCTTTCGCGTTTTGGCAGGCGTCTTTTTTGGCGCAACTTTTTCTAGTTTTGGGCGTAACGTGAATCCAGGTTGCTGGTGGCTATCAACCAGAACGACGCGGGGATGCTCGGGCACGCCAGTGAGATTCAAGTTCACCGAGCTGAGCATGAGTTTAAATGCTTCGTAGCCCACCATTTCATAGCAGTGATTGGCACCAGCGGCATCGGTGGGGTTTTCCGACACATCAATACTCACGAAACCGAGGTCGCCTGGCACAGAGATGCCAAAGCTTTGGATGGTCTGGAGGACCTGGGCAGTGCCGATGACCGCGTCGGGCTTATATTTCTTGAGCCATTTCTTGATACTATCGGGGTCGGCCCCCTCGTCGTGCCAAGTGCGACGAATTGGACTGCCTAACATGGGGAGTCGATCGGAAGCTGGGATGCCTGACTGGAAATAGAGGAACGACGAATTGAACTGCTTGAAGCCGATTCCGCCGGTTTTTGTCATGATCAAACCGATCCGGCTATGCCCCGCGGCGACGCACATATCCAACATTTCATCCATCATCTTAAAGTAGTCTGGACACGCCCGATGTAACTTTGGTTCGACGATGCTGTAGCCGGCAGTTGCCACGCACAGCCCTTCAAAATCGAAGTCCAATTTCGCCGCGCCACTAGCGAACGGCAGCACCACCACGCCTTTAATTCCGCGGGCGATAATGATGGAACGAGCGAGTCGGCAACTCATGCCGGGATCACTCAAGTAAATGAAGTCCACGCCGAATCCGACGGTTTCGGCTAGGCTGCGAATTCCCGTTATGAGTTCTTTGATCCGGGGATGATCTTTTGCGCCCTCGCGGCTGAGTTCAGGCACCAGAATCGCCATCTGAGAGCGACTACGATTGCGCCGTGATTTGCGCAGGTGCTGCATGAGTTCGGCGACGCGCGGATCCTGACGGTAACCCATTTGTTTCGCGATGCGTTGAATCTCTTGGCGTCGTTTCAACGACGTTTTCGGACTGTTGCGTAGAGCTAAGGACACCGCGGATACCGATACGCCAGCTTTTTCGGCAATGTCGCGCAGGCTGATGAAAATTTCTGTCGCCATGGTGAAAATCCATAGAACAACCCGAAACATAGTCAACTATTGACCGTTGGGAATGTTGTGGCAACCGGGTTCTTTTGGGATCCAATGAGTTGTCGAGCGTAATGCTGCAGTTGCCTCGGCCAGTAAACTGCCTATTAATACCCCCTTCCCTTTAGCTATGTATGCGTTAAATTGATACAATAAAACCGGCGCCGTTTCGCGTCGGTTTTTGCTGACTGATTTTCTCCGCTCTGCTCGCCCCTTAGCCCTTCGGTTTCCCAGGCGATGTTGAGTCAGAGATGGCGGACGGTCTCTTCCCTTAAAGAGGCGACCGCAGGACTCCGTAACCCCACCAAACCCCAACCCCAAGCATAGACGAATGAATACCAAACCACGAAACCCTACACCCCTCAGGATACTGCGCGTAGGCCTGTTGTTTGCCGGCATCGGCATCGGCAACCTCTCGGCGCAGTCCACGTCTCAAGACACGACGGACTCCGAAGACATCATCGAACTCTCGCCGTTTTCGGTCACCGCCGAAGACGATACCGGCTACGCGGCAACCAGCACGCTAGCCGGAACGCGACTGAAGACGGATCTGAAAGATCTGGCTGGCGCGATTCAAGTCGTGACCGAGCAGTTCATGGAAGATACCGGCGTGACTTCCTCGGAAGATTTGTTCCTCTACACGACCAACACGGAAGCCTCCGGTCCTTCGGGTAACTTCGGTGGTGGTGGCGCTGAGCGCCGTAACCCCGAGCAAGTTCGGGTTCGTGGGCTCTCGAACCCTGACCGGACTCGCGGTTACTTCCTCACCAACATCGGTTTTGATTCCTACAACACTGACCGGGTGGCGATCGCCAAAGGGCCGAACGCACTCTTGTTCGGCTTGGGCAGCCCGGCTGGTATCGTAAACAATAACCTCAAGCAGGCGACGTTCACGGATGCCAACCGAGTGCAGTTTCGCGTGGGAAGCTGGGGATCGACTCGCACGGTGCTCGATATCAATAAAGAGATTGTTAAAGACCGTTTCGCGATTCGCCTCATTGGCTTGGACAATCAAAACAAGTTCAAACAGAAACCCGCTTACGAAGACGAACAACGTCTTTACGGCGCGTTGATGTTCCAAATGACGAACACCACATCGATCCGGGCTAATTTTGAAACGGGGACGGAGATGGCGACCCGCCCGAACACCAGTTCCCCAACTTCGAATATCCCGAATTGGGTCACAGATGGGATGCCACTCACCACCGGCAACTTCAATCAATCCGGATTTAGTAGTTTTGGCGGAAATCGCGCGCCTCAGTATATTTATGACAGTCCCAGTGCGACAGCGGTATCGATTGGTTTTGACCCTGATCCAGCGACTTCAGGACCTGACAGAATCAACCGCGCTCATTACACTTACCTCAATCGTCAAGACCAGGGGGTTGGAGGATTCAGTAATGGTGTGTTGACCGACGATAATGCATGGGTTTTCGACTTCCGCAACAACACGCTAGGGGGCTTGGATAATCAGCAAAAGTACGATTTCTCGGCGTTCAATGTCACGTTGGAGCAACGTTTGGGCCAGAACGCAGGTTTGGAGCTCTCCTTTGATGACCAGTATTACAAGTCGTGGTCGCGAGATCGCGTAGAAAATGCTATCAACGTCGACACCAGTAGCTTTCTACCCTACTACATTACCAACGGGAGCGGTGGCATCATTAATCCATCAAACCCAAATGTGGGTCGCCCCTACGTCACCATGTCGGAAAATTTGCGTAGTGCAGAAACCGCTCGGGAAGCTTGGCGTGTAACCGGCTATTACGATCTGGATTTTGCCGAGAAGAGTAACCGCTTGAGCTGGATGGGGCGACACGTCTTCACCGGTGTCATCAGCGACCAATCTTCCGAGGTGTTACGTTACAGCAACGACTACGGTAGCTCGATTACCGGAGACATGGAGAATGTTCTTCAAACTAACCGTAATCGTGACTTCACCTCCTCATCGTGGGATCGTCGCGGTCAAGGCAAGCGTTACCTCGGGCCGGCGATCAATGGAGTTCCTGCCAGTGGTTATGCGGCGAGTCGCGTGCTCACAAATGTTACTCCTCGGATCAACGAATGGTCCGCTTGGATGTATGACCGCACCGCGGCCCCCATTCGTGCCGGTGACATTGGGGCCTACCGAGAGGTAAACGGTTCCTTTAATCAGGACCCGGTCACCTCTGCGTCAATCGATCGCCAAGAGATCGAAACCATTGCGGTGTCGGGCCAAAGCTATTTCTGGAATAACAACATCGTCGGCACCTATGGCTGGCGGAAAGATAAGGCGTCCTCGTTTCGCGATGGTGCCCCGGATCAAAATGAGGACAACATCGCTCTAATAGAAACGCTTGAATTGCCGACGACCGCAGACAGCTCCGTTGAAGCCGATGTTTTCTCTTGGGGCGGCGTCGCCCACGTGCCAAGTGGTTGGACCGAAAAGCTGGGCATTAACCTCAGTGGTCACTATGGTAGGTCCGAGAATTTCGTGCCGTCACCGGGACGTATATCACTCTTGAATCGTCCGCATGAAAGCCCCGCGGGCTCGACGGAGGAATTCGGTTTCTCCGTCGGTGGTTTCGATGACAAATTACACGTCCGAGTGAACTGGTATGAGACCGTTTCGACCAACCAAACGGATAATTCCGCCGGGTCTGCGCAAATTCCGAACTGGGAGCGTTTGTTCTACAACAATGTCCGCAACTCACTGCAGGAGTTGGAGGAGAAGGTTCCGGGCGATCCATCCCAAGGTTACTGGCCCAACAACATCAATTGGGCGGACACTTACACGTTGCCTCCTCTTGGCATGCGGGAAGCGTTCTGGACTCCGATCAATCCTGATCCAGCTCCCGGCGGAACGCCTCAAGTATCGGATCATCCGAATTCCAATGTGACTGGAGTGTCCGACTTTAACTCGAAAGGTGTGGAAATCGAGGGCGTTTGGAACCCTAACAAGAACCTGACGCTAGCGTTTAACGTGGCTCAGCAAGAAGTCGTTAAGACCAATGTGTTGCAGTCCTACCGAGAGTATTTCGATATCCGAGAACCGCAATGGTTGGCAATGGGGGCTTTGATCGCTCGTCCCAATACCTACAAGAACGATGCACCTCAAACGATCTACGAGCGCACCCGCAATGTGCAATGGGCGGGTCTCATTCCGCGAATCACGGCAGAAGGCGCTCTGAGCCATGAAGTGCGGGAATGGCGCGCAAACTTCATCACCAACTACATGTTCAGTGATGATAGTCGCTTGAAGGGTTTCTCCGTCGGCGGTGCCTATCGCTGGCAGGATGAAGTGGCCGTCGGCTTCTTGAACGGCATCACCACGGGAGCATCCCAAGGCGTAGCCGGGCTTGATACGATTGCGATCACGGACGTGACCCAGCCGATATTCGGTCCAGCTGAAACCAACGCTGACCTTTGGTTCGCCTACGGGAAGAAGATCATGGACGACAAGGTGAAGTGGAAGCTGCAGTTGAATATTCGTAACGTGCTCAGTAACGATGACCTCATCATTACTCAAGTCGACGGCGACGGACTTCCGACGCGAGTTCGGATCGTCAATCCGATGAACTTCTACCTCACGACCACTTTTGACTTTTAGTAGGTGGGTCACCCGCACCGATTTAAGTTCGGGGCGGGGTTCTCCGCGGACTGGCTACGCGCACGCGGGCCAGTCCGCTTTGTCGGAGCTTTGAATTTTGTTTTAAATATCCAACGACGTGAAGGATCGTTTGAGTTTTATTCCGGTACGGATAGTCCGAAAGTGCAGCAATCAGCTGGCCAATATCAGAGTGAACTGTGCTCACTCGTTCGAGCAGTTCAAAAAAATTTAAGTGAATTCGCCCGCCGAATGATTTACCCGCGAGGGTTTGGGAACGGGCTACTGTTTTAATCAATTTATATGAGTTTTGTGAAAAATCCCCGTTTGAAAGGAATTCTACCGGTCGTCCCCACTCCGTTTGATGATGATGGAACTTTAGATTCCGATGCGTTTGAAAGAGTGGCCCAGTTTTGTGTGGAATCAGGTGCGGGTGGCGTGGTGTTCCCGGGAGTCGCCAGCGAATACGACTTCCTGAGCCCCGAGGAGCAGCAAAAGTTGACCGCCGTGCTTTGCCGGGTAGCGCATGGGAAGACCCCCGTGATCTGCGGAGGGGGAGAAGGGACTCCGGCCGTCATTGGGGCGAATATTCGGGCGGCTCAGAAACTCGGTGCGATCGCGGCGATGGTTCTCGTTCCACGTCAATTTTCGACCGATGTCGCGGGAGCACTCGAATTTATGCAGTCCGTGATAGCGGAAGCTCCGGGAGTGGATATCATCCTGCAAAACGCCCCGGCGCCGGTTGGCGCGGGATTGGCGCCAGTCGATGTGATTCACATTGTGAATGCGTGTCCGGCGATTCGATACATCAAGGAAGAGGCACTGCCTTCGGGACCCCGGATTTCCGCCCTGCAAGAAAACGCGCCGGCGCATCTCGACGGGGTGATCGGAGGAGGGGGGGCACGTTATGTGATCGATGAAATGAACCGCGGAGCGATCGCAGCAATGCCCGCGGCCGAAATCGTGGATGTACATGTGAAAATGTGGAACGCATTTCAATCCGGAGAGGTTGCTCTGGCGCGTCACCTTTATATGCGAACGCTTCCGTTGTTGGTGATCCAAATGATTTATCGCATGCGTTTGACGAAGCACATTTTGACGATGAGAGGCGTGTTAAATAATGTGAATGTGCGAGCACCCCTGCCTGAGTTTGATTCCTACGATAGCGCCGAATTGGCTTTTCAGATGGAGAGTATCGCAGACCTCCTCGACAACGTTTCCACCCTCCCCACCGTCGCATGAGCAAAGTAAAAAAAATCGAAGCCTTTATTCTCACGGTTCCCCGGGACACGCCCTACCTGGGTGGTCAGCATTCTGGCGAGGTCGCCAACGACCGGGGCTACTTTGTGCGTCAGCGCAACCGCACGGTTTACCCGATCATGGACCGAACTGTCGTGGTGCGTCTCGAAACGGAATCAGGCATCGTGGGCTGGGGAGAAACTTACGGTTTAGTCGCCCCGAGAGCGGTGCTGGCATTGATCAACGATTTCATGTGCGACTTCGTTGCCGGGCGTGATGCCTTCGATGCCGCGGTGATTCACGAAGATCTTTACAACATGATGCGCTTCCGTGGTTACGGCGGCGGTTACTACATGGATGCGCTCGCGGCGATCGACATCGCGCTGTGGGATGCGGCCGGACGTTGTGCAAAACTCCCGGTGGCTAAGCTCTTGGGCGGTCGCCGGCGGGACACGATTCCGGCTTACGTATCAGGGCTGCCCAAACCAACGCTCAAAGAGCGCGCCGAGTTCGCTCACGAGTGGCAGGCGAAGGGGTTCAATAGTTTCAAGTTTGCGGCCCCAATGGCGGAAGAAAACCTCGCGGCGGAAATGGCGGGGTTACGCGAAGTGCTCGGTCCCCAAACTCGAATTGCAGCGGATATGCACTGGACCTGCACCGCGGCCGAAGCGGTTTCTCAAATTAAAGAGATGGAACCTCATGGCCTTTGGTTTGCGGAAGCTCCCGTCGCGACGGAAGACCTGCAAGGCTTAGCCGAAGTCGCTCGCAAGGTGCAAACTCCGATTGCGGTAGGCGAGGAGTGGCGCACGGTCTACGACGCCCAATCCCGGATCGACGCCCGGGCGGTGCACATCATTCAGCCAGAGATGGGGCACACGGGAATCACTGAATTCATGCGCATGGGACTCGCGGCCCAGGCGGCCCATTTAAGAATCATTCCTCATGCCACCATTGGCTCGGGTATTTTCTTGGCGGCGAGCTTGCAGGCGAGTTCCGCACTGGAGTGCGTTGTTTCGCACGAGTTCCAGCACTCCATTTTCTGTCGGAATACGGGTCTGATTACCGAGGGAATTGAATGTGAAAATGGCGAATATCGCCTCGCTGATAATCCCGGTATTGGAGTCGAGCCCACTGCAGAGATGATTTCGAAATTAGAACGTTAATGAACGGATGTTCGTTCAATTCCTGATACCGCACCGGTTCGGGATCAAACCCATCGAGAGGATTTAATATGCAAACTATCGATTACGTCGTCATTTTTCTGTATGTCATCGGCATCGTGGGAGCCGGTATGGTTTTTGCGGGCAGGATGAAGAGCGCCAAGGAAATGTTCTCCGCCGGAGGGCAATCTCCTTGGTGGGTATCCGGTCTTTCCGGATACATGACGATGTTTTCGGCCGGCACTTTCGTGATTTGGGGTGGGATCGCCTATAAGTATGGATGCGTGGCGATTGTGATTAACCTGGGCTACGGCGTCGCCGCGATTTTGGTCGGACGATTTGTGGCCGGGCGCTGGCGCAAATTGGGCGTCGATTCCGCTCCCGCTTATCTGCAACTACGATTTGGGCCCGGGGTGGTGCAGTTCTACACTTGGTTTAAGGGAATCGTGAATCTTTTCACGATGGGGGGATCCATTTACGCCTTGTCCAAAATCGTCTCGGTCTTGGTGCCGTTGCCGGCGGGTCATCTATTGGTGGATTCGACCACGGGTTACCTATCGGTGTCGTTGGTTTCGATCGCTATCTGCATCATGGTCATCGTCATCACCTTCACCGGGGGGCTTTGGGCCGTGCTGATGACCGACGTGCTGCAGTTTCTCATTCTCACCGTTTCGGTGATATTCATCGTGCCGTTAATTCTGATGGAGGCAGGAGGGTGGACGTCCTTTCTCTCGCAAACGCCGGAGGGGTTCCTGTCACCGGTGGCGGCGGACTTTACGTGGTGGTTTATCGTGGGATGGATGGTGGTGAACTTCTTTACTATCGGTGCGGAGTGGACTTTCGTGCAGCGCTACACCTGCGTGCCTACGGTCAAAGATGCGAAGAAGTCGGCGTATCTATTTGGAGCCCTCTATCTGGTGAGCCCCGTTATCTGGATGTTGCCGCCGTTGGTCTATCGCGTGTTGAACTCCGAGGCAAATCCTGAGGAAGCGTATATCTTGGCCTGCCAACTGGTTTTGCCGGCGGGTATGATGGGGTTGATGGTTGCGGCGATGGCTTCGGCGACGGCAAGTATGGCGACTACCCGGTTGAATGTGTTTTCCGGCGCGATTACGACGGAAGTGTATCAGCGTCTCTTTAACCAAGATGCCTCGGATAGCCGGATGGTCACCGTCGGTAGAATAGTGACGGTGGCACTCGGAATGGTCGTCGTCACCGGGGCGTTGCTAATCCCTCAATACGGTTACACCAGCTTCATCATTGATATTAATACGTTGTTGGCCGGTCCGATGTTGTTGCCCACGCTGTGGGGCATGTTTTCGCGGAAGATCGGGGCCAAATCCGTTTGGTCGACGATTGTCGCGGGAGCGGTCGTGGCTTACTTGATCAAATTCGCTTTAGCTCGCGGAGGATTCCTCACGGAGGTGGAATCACTGCAATCCCTCGTGCAGTGGATCGCGGCTAATTCCCGGATCGTTGATCTCACCGCCGGTATTATTTTTCCGGTCGCCTTGCTGTCGTGCTTGGAATTCTCCAGCAAGAATGAGCACCCCGGATGGCAACGGGTGGCAGAAACCAGTCGGCAATTTCGCGATTTACCTGCAGTCGAATCTTCCAGTTTGCCGGTCAAAATGGTTTCAATTTCTCTTACGATCATCGCGGTGTTGATGGTTGTCCTTGCGGTTCGCGACCGTGAAGAAGCCGTTATTCTGGTTAGTTTGGCGGCGGTTCTCGCTGCGATCGCCGGCGCGCTGTATCTCGCGATGCGACGGAAGGAGAAATCCGTCTGATTAATGCCCTGAAATTATTCCACTTAGCCGGGGTTGTTTTCTGGTTGAGCGGTGCGCTGTTGGCCAGTGTTTCCATCGCCGGGGAACGACCAAACGTCGTGATTATTTTGGCGGATGATCTTGGGATAGGGGACGTTTCGACTTACAATGAAAACTCGGCTTGGCAGACGCCTCATATTGATCGCCTCGCGGCGGGAGGAATGTCATTCGCCGATGCCCATACCGGTTCAGCGCTCTGCACGCCCACGCGCTACGGGATTCTTACGGGGCGGTATAGTTGGCGCTCGAGGCTCAAACGAAATGGCGCGAGTGGAGTGTCATTGCCATTTATCCCAAGCGATCGAACCACCATTGCCGACGTTTTCAAGCAAGCCGGTTATCAAACGGGTATCGTGGGTAAATGGCATCTCGGTTGGAATTGGGCGTTGAATCCGAATGTGAATCAAGAGGATGAATTGGGGAAATTCACGGGCATCGATTATTCTCAGCCAATCCAAAACGGTCCCGCGGCACTCGGATTTGACTATAGCTACTGCATGGCGGCGTCGCTATCGTCGCCTCCTTTCGTTTACGTCGAAAACAACCAACCGACTTCGATTCCTCAAACAACTTCGGTCAATTATGATGAGAAAGCGTTTTGGCGGAAGGGACCGATCGGAGCGGACTTCAATCATGCCGGTGCGCTGGGGCACTTTACCCAGAAATCAGTCGACTACATCAAGTTTCAGGCCGGTGAGGACGCCCCGTTTTTTCTCTACGTGGCCTTCACCGCGCCGCACGCTCCAATTATTCCGACGACGGAGTTTATCGGAAAAAGCAATGCGAGTGCCTACGGGGATTTCGTCATCCAGGTTGATCATTCCGTCGGGCAGATCATGGCGGCCATTGCAGCTGATCCTCGACTTAAGAACACGCTCGTGTTCTTCACCAGCGACAATGGTCAGTCACCTCGGGCGGACTTCCGCGATGAGGAGTTGCCACTGGCAGGGCACAACGGAAGCTACATCTATCGCGGGAAGAAGTTTGATATTTACGAAGGCGGACACCGCGTGCCGTTTATCGCGGCTTGGCCGGGACGAATCGCGGCGGGATCAAAGAGTGCCGAGACGATCTGCACGGTGGATTTTATGGCCACGGCGGCTGATATACTCGGGGCGGCTTTAGCGGATGATGAGGCGGAGGATAGTGTCAGTTTTCTCCCGGCCTTAAAGAGCGATCGCACCACAGGTCCATTACGTGAAGCCACTGTGCATCACTCCAGCGAGGGACGATTTGCGATTCGAAAAGGGGACTGGAAACTTGTTTTATGGCCGGGATCCGGCGGTTGGACTTATCCGGCAACCGAAGAAGATATGCAGGCACTGCCGGCGTTTCAGCTTTTCAATCTCAAGCAAGACATTGCCGAAACCACCAATGTGTTGTCACAGCACCCGCAGAAAGTCTTCGAGCTAAAGAGTCTTTTAACGAAATATATCAAAGAGGGTCGGAGCACTCCCGGAGCTAGCCAATCCAACGATGGCGATGCGCGCTGGCCCGAGTTGGAGTGGATGGAGTAGCCCCGGTCTTTGGTTCGGTTCAGAGCCGGCTCAATTAGTCCTGCGGTTCCTTGCAGGTAGTCGCGTTACCGCGGGCGGAGTTTGATGGTGAATCCGCCCTTTGCGACAAGGTGGGAAGGTTGTCGATAGCATCGATGCATCAATCGTGATGCATGAGTGACCTTGAGCGGTGATTCTTTTGAAGTCGGCCTCTGGATTGCAGCCCACGAGATTAACGCTTTCGGCGGTGCGGTCTTTCGCAATGATCCTCACCTGATCGTTACCGTTCGAGAGGAACGAGTCGTTGGGTGTCTGATTGCGAGACTCACCACCGTTGAGTCCGCGGAGAGACCAATCGTGGCCACTGCGACGGGCAAAAGCGTTGAGAATGCCAATGGCGTTGCCGTGGCGGAGGACGGTTTCGTTCTAGACGCCGGGTAGACTACGCACGAGGGGGAGCGGTTGGTTAAGGTTTGGATCCGTTCATCATCATGGCGGGATGCCCGGCGTGAACCTAAAGAGGCGAGAACAAGGCGACCCGCGTGACGGGGAGCACTTCAGAGGGAGGTGGGGGGAGAGGGTCTTGCTTCATCTTGTTCACTTCAATAGCCCGAATCCCTTCGCGCGCCATGTCGTCCGGATAGATGCATTATCCGCCGCTAGCGGTGTGGTAGCCCAAAAAGTTGATACAATAGTCAGCGTTCAGTAGCAAATCGAAGCACGACGAGCTTAAAGTCGATTAAGGATTCGGTGGCCGCGCTCATGAAATCGATCTTGAGCCCAGCTCCGTCGCCGCGGCGGCAATGCGATCGAACTGGCTTCCCGTCGGTAGACCGTCGACGGCGGGATCGTCGATATTATTGGAGCCAGCCCGCGTGCGGGAGGCGGTAAAGCCAGAGGCGATAAACTAGTTTATGAGCGTTTTGATCGTGAGCGAAGACACAAACCTGGGATGGAGAGCAGCATAAGAATGCCAGCGCAAATTAAGAGCAGGCTGCGATCTTCGTGATTGAAGGCTCCGAGTAAGCCCATGCCGGACCCGCAAGTAATCAGGCACCAGCTCACGAGCCGGGCCGGTTGGTGCACGTCGGCGGTAACGGGAATGACCGCCGTCTCGGCGGCTAGTCGGATGTTGGTTTCTTGCAGCAAAGCAAAGGCCGTTGCTCCGGCCGCAATGGTGTTCCTCTTCCATTCGGCCAACGCCATTACGCTCATGGGTAAGATAACGCCAATGAGGATTTCAACGTCACGCGGGTTGGCGTGGGCGTAGTCGGCCACGACCGAGAAAACAGGCAGAGTGGAAAGGGTTGATTCCGGGGTGAGACCAAATTTCAGGAGCGCGCCGGTCATGAAACTAAGGCCGGTCGCAATGCCAAGGTCGATCGTCGTCACGCGACGACTGAAGAGTGCCCAGATGACGGGTAGGAGTAGCGGCCCGACGAGTAAGCTGGTCATCCCCAGCACTATTTTCTCGGCTCCACCCATGACCGGAACCGCCACGGCAAGAACGGTGGTGAAAGCCCCTAATACGAGTGTCATGTAGCGACCAATACGCACAAGTTGACGCTCATCGGGAGAAACTCGCAGCAGTGGTTTGATAATGTCGTTGGTGAGCACGCCAGCAAAGACGTTGAGTTGGCTACTTACCATGCTCGCCGTCGCGGAGAACATGGCCGCGACCATCATTCCAAGCATGCCGGCAGGGAGGACAGCCCACGCGGCGAGGATGTAGGCTTGTTCCGGGTTCGCGTCGGGGTTGACCGTGCGATAGACCAAAGGTGGCAGCATCCAGAACAACGGGCTCACCAAGTAGAGCGCACCGAAGAGAAAGGCGCTTTTTTTTGCATCGCGCGGGGTCGGTACGCAGAGGAAGCGTTGCACAAAGGCCCACTCGGCCCCGACCATGAAAAAGTGAATGGCAGCCCAACCCGCGAGGAACAGCAGGGTGAACTCACTGTTGACCAAAGCAAAGTTCTCCGCCGGCAGTTTCTCCAAAAAACCACTTATTCCGCCGGCGTCCTGAAAGGTCAGGGGGATAACAAAACCGATCGCGATATAGAGCACGACAAACTGGATGACATCGGTCATCAGCACGGCCCACAGGCCTCCGCTCACGGTATAAATGATGACGATCGCGGAGAAGATGATGATCGCCCAAGTGAGGGAGAGATTGCCGGTCGCTGCATCGCGGAGGAATATGCCTTCGGGAAGGGGAATGAGAGCGCACAAAACAATGGCGAGCGAGTAGAGTGCGACTCCGGTCCCAACGAGGCGATAGACCATCATCACCCACGTGTAAAAATGCACCGCACCGGGACCAAATCGCACCCGAATGAATTCCGCGGGAGTCTTAATTCCTGATTTTTTCCAGCGGCCGGCGACGAGCCACCCCACGAATAAAGCGGCGACGCCATAGCACATGTTGATGCTGACGGCGACGAAGCCATATTTGAAGGCGATGCTGCCCCAGACGACAAAAGTGCCGGCGGAGAACATGGTCATGAATCCACTGAGTCCGGATACCCACCAAGGAGATTGGCCGCCGGCGGCGAAAAGATCTCCGGAATTCTTGACCTTCCCACCGTAAAGTCCGCCGACCACGAACAGCCCGATTACATAAGCGATGATAACAAGAAAGTCGGCGGTAATCAAAATGGGGTAATGGGTAGTAAGGGGGACTCAGATCGGCTTACGCGATGGCCGTGGGTAGTTCTACAAGGGTAGACTTATTCGTAAAATAATCGCGGATCAAATTTTTACAAAGATTATGTGGGGAGCGGCGATGCCTGATATGCCGACTCAATGCGATGAACTCCCAGCGAATGAATGCCGAGGTAATGACATTGGTTCAGTTTTTTTCCCAAGCGGTAAGATGGAGCTCTGCGCCGGGGTAACTTGCAAGCAACGCCGCCATTTTGGATGGGGTGAGGATGAGGGCAAGGGTGGCGAGTCCGTCAGCCAGTGCGCAGGAGTCGGCGATCACCGTCGCCGCGGCGGAGTGGGCTGCTACTGGATAGCCGGTGCGAGGATCGATGATGTGACTGTAAAGTTGCCCCTCTTGCTCAAATCCGCGGTGAGTGTGGCCACTGGTGGCGATCGCGCGGTCGCGGAGGGCGAATATCTGAGGCGGGGTATGGGCCGCCCTCTCCCGAGTGGCTGTCGCCACAGCAATTTTCCACGGTTGTTGGGTTTCATTCCGTCCCCGGGCGAAGATCTCACCGCCGATATTTATCACGAAGTTTTGGATGCCTTTTTCATCGAGAAAATGCGCGACCAGATCCACGGCGTAACCCTTGGCGACGGCTGAACAATTGAGCTCCACATTTGGGGCGAGTTTGGTGAGCAGACGGGAACCGGGATCAAATTCAAGAAGCCGATAGCCGACGTCGTCCAAGGTGGCGTTAACGGCGGCCGGCGGAGGCACGGTTTCGGACCGGTTCGGCCCGAAGCCCCAGAGATCGATCAACGGGGATGCGGTGAGGTCGAGGGCACCATCTGATCGCTTCGCCAGTTCGAGGGAAAGTGTGATCACATGGAAAGCATGGTCGGGAATCGGGAATGGCTCATGGGCCGGAAGCGCATTGAAGCGGTTGACCCAGCTATCGGGTCGCCAGTTGGAAAGTTGGTTTTCGAAATCGTCCAAATAGGCTTCGAGATCGTCTTGGAGGGATAAGTCGAGCTGGGCGCTGTTCACAAGCTGCACGGAGTAAAACGTGCCCATGGTATTGCCCTTGAGATAGCTCGTGCGCGGCTCCGGGCGGCAGGAAGCGACAATCGAAGATAGCCCAACTAACACGAGCGCCGTCGGGAGCTGAATTCTACGGTCGTTTGACTCGAACCAGAATTTTTTCAATGAGGTCACGGGCGGTGGTGATTTGACTGGAATCGAAGTAGACTCCGCCGCTGGGTTGGTGGCTCCCTCCGCCGTGCCCGACGTAGTCCATAATGTAATACGACTTGGAGGCATCGGGTTCGATGTAGGCACTGAACTGCACCGAGGGCTGGCCGATACCGGGAAAGGTGTAACCGTCAGACTCCGGGGATTGATCGGAGTGAAAGAAGTCGTTGGGATCGCCGGGCACATTGATTTCGATGCAGACGTAGAAGCCGTTAGCGTCGGCTTGAAGGTAGTTCTCGACCGAGAAACTATGTTCGGGAGTGGCCGAGGAGTAACTGTCGATATTGCCATTGGGTTCGACGCCGCTGGCGAGAGTGAACTGGTGGCGCCAGATCGGAAGAAGGTCGACGCGACGGCGTTCTTCACCGGCCCATTTGAATGACTCCGAATAGGCACTTTCCGCGGAGACGAAAAATGTCTCGATCAAGGCCCCGGTGGAGGATTCCGCCCAGATCGCGATTTGAGGACGTGCATCGGAAAATGAAGTGGGGAAACGGGCACCGGAATCGAATTGAGGCCCCCATTCAACTTCGACCAAGATGGAGGCTTCTTCGGGGGCCTGGCGTTTAAGTTGGAAAGACTTGTCTTCGAGTTGACGCACGGCCGTGCCGGTCTCGGGACGGAAGATGATTGCCCGGCTTTTGGCCTCGTAGCTGAAACCAAGTAATTGAGGAACCGGCCACAAATCGAGGAGGCAGGCGGTTAGCGCATAGACGCAGGTTAGGACTGGAAGTAGAATTAACGGAAGCGCGCGGGGACGGGAGGAGGTCGGCTCCTTTGGGCCGCGCAACATTTTGCGGAAATAGTCGAGGCGCGAGGCCAAGTGCAGTCCGACCAGGATCAGAACCAAAGAGCCGAAGACGATGTGGATTCGCGTCGTCGCTAGACTGAAAGCTTGGAAGAAGCGCAGGAGTCCACTGGCCACGAGGGCAGTGAATGCAAAGAGAAGCGTGAAATTGACGTAGTGCCTCATAGGCCGGAGCGAAAAACGGGCCGAAAGCGAATGCGATCAGATGAGGTGCCTCGAACCGTTAACTTGGGTAGCCACAGAGGGCGCGTAGTGCGGTGATATGATGCGCTGAGATATCGGCTGGGTCGGCGTTGTGATCGCGGCAGAGCGCGGCGGCAAACCCCGTGGCGACGCCCATTTGTCCACAGGTGTTCATCACGCGAGGCCCGCCAAGACCGATGTGCGTGCAACTGAAGCAGCGACCGGCCATCTGAAGATTGGCAACGTTGCGGGAGTAGAGCGAACGGTAGGGAATGTAGTAAAATCCGTTCTTCGGTTTGAGGAAAAGCGCCTCGGACAGAAAGTCTTCCGGGCGACCACGCAGGGCTTCCTGGTAGTGGACATCGATGGAGCGTTTCTCGGTGACGACGGTATCGGGAAACTCGATTGAATCGCGGGCATCTACGCCGGTGAAAATGTGTGGCCCCATGAGTCGGCGCGACTCACGTTTCCCGGCAACAAAAGCGACCCATTCCAACTCGAGGTTGGCGTGTTGGGGGCGGCGAATGGTGTTGGCGTAGGTGCCGTAGATCGCGCGGAACATGTGATCGCGAATGCTCTCGGCATCTTCGATTTGATGCAGGTCGTCTTTGGAAAATTCCCACTGCCACTCTCCTTTGGGCGTGACGTGATTTTTGGCGACAGGTTTAGCCCACGGCACGGCGGGGAAACTCACCCGACGATTGGTCTCTTTGGTATACCAGAGCACGCTTGACCCCATGACGCGATTATCCGGCTTTTCAGGGGACCAAATCTCACCGTGAAGGTCCCAGCCTTCGTCGAATTCGTTTTTCGATTCGCGGCCATAGCGATATTCCGCGCCCGCCATTTCACCGAGCCAACCGTCGCCGGTGCAGTCGATAAACTGAGGGGCAGAAAACTTCCGCATGTTCCCGTTGGCCGCTTCGTGGACCTGAATGGAACGGATACGATTGCCATCAATCTCGGCGGAAACGAGGCAGTGGTTGAGAAAGATGTCCACGTTTGTGGCTGCGGACATATTGCGCATGCGCTTTTGATCCGCGTCGATCGCCTCGGCATCTCCATTGGGATAGTGCGGGGTATCGATCTGCTGGAGGATCTCTTCCGCTCGTCCGTGAATGCCCTCGGTGTGCACGCGGATCTCGCCGCTGGCGTTGCCCCCTAGGACGGGGCGGTTTTGGATGAGAGCCGTCTTCACGCCGCGCGCATTCGCCGCGAGGGCGGCCGCGCAACCTGATATGCCGCCGCCGACGATGACCAGATCGTAGGAGCCTTCGTCGATGACTTCGGAAGAGAGGCCTACTTTTCGACGACGCCAGCCGGGTAACGTATCGCGATCGATCGGTGGGACGTCGTTGGCATCTAAACTGAAGTAGACTGCCGAGCAGCGGCCCTCGAACCCGGTCAAATCCTGGAGCGAGATGGTGGAGTGAAGATGATCCTCTTCACTGACGTCCACCGTTCCGCCGGACTGCCAGGTCCAGTCTGGTTGGGTGCCAAACGTCGGATCGAGGGTAGTGTGGTTGAGTTTGACTCGAAATTGGCCGGGGGAGTCCCAGTCGCCGGGGCACCAATCCTTGGTCAACACCCAAGAATGGTAACGGCCGGCGGTCGGAAATTCGATACTGGCAACGGCGTTTTTAACCGGCTGACCCAGCCCGTGGGCGAGCAGATAGCTGAAACCAAGGTAGTTTTCGAATTGGGTGTCTAATTTCCAGCCGCCCAGTCGACCGAAGTGAGCGGTTTCGACAAAGACGGACTTCCGGTCGAGAGATCTGGCGATTTGTCCTAATAAAGGGTGGGCGGCAAAGACGGAGGCTGAAGCGAGACCAAGTTTACGGATGAATTCGCGGCGGGGGAGGTTCATGCGGAAAGGGGGGCGGATACAGGGGCGACGAGACGGAATTCAGTTTGAAAACGACATCGGAGCTTAGGCAATCGGGGAGCAGGGCAATCGTTGACCAAATTCTCCTGTAAACGGTGAGTTTAGGTTTTTAGCCGGGGGCAGCTCTACGGAACCTGGAACGTTTCCAGCGCGAGACTCGGTGGATCCCGTTCCAGCATTTCCGTCAGCGAGTAACCATTTGACTGGGGATTGGGGGGAATGAATTTGAGCCCGGTAACTGGGGTTGAGACCTCGGCGATGCGCTGATCGAGAAGGCCGGAGAGTATTGTCCTGACATCGGAGTAGTTGGGATCTCTGGCCAAGTTGACCATTTCGGCGGGATCGTTGAGGCGGTCGTAGAGTTCCAAATTATGCTGAACTTCGTTGGTCCAGCGGGTAAATCGATAGCGGTCAGTGCGGAGGGTATATCCGTTGTTGATTTGCGTGATCGCATGAGCGCGACCGGAAAGCCGCGCGTCATGCAACGAGTCGGCGAAGCTTTGGCCTTGGATGTAAGCCGGGACGTTTGCGACGCCGGCCAGTTCGCTGAGCGTGCGGTAAAAGTCGATCATCTCGACAATTCGCTCGGATTGCTGGCCGCTCGATTTCATACTGGGAGCTGAGATAATGAGAGGCACTTGGTCGGAATTTTCGAACAGGGTTTTCTTTTGGAAATAACCGTGCTCACCCATGTGGTATCCATGATCGGAGCTGAAGAGCACGATGGTGTTCTCCCGTAATCCAAGCTCGTCCAATGCGTGCAGTACGCGACCAACTTGGGCATCCATAAAGGATATGGTCGCGTAGTAGGCGTGAATGGCTTGGCGAATGGTCTCGGACGGCAGGTCGATTTCGCGTTGGCGTAGACGGATCGATTTAGCGGCGGGTTCGGGTAGAGTATCTAAGTAGCCGGCAGGTTCACGTGGCACTTGGATGTCCTTGGGATCGTAGAGCTCAAAATATTTCTTCGGGGCCACAAACGGCGTGTGTGGTTTGTAGAAACCGACGCCGAGAAAGAACGGCTGCTGGGTAGTGGCGAGATGTTGTAATGCCTTGATCGATTCCGTGGCGACTTTGCCATCGGTTTGTTCCTCATCATCGCCATCCGCAGCGAGCCAACTGAGTGACGCGCCAAAACTTCCGGGGGTCACCGAGAAGATTTTGTCTTCTTCGTCTTTATCACGACCTCGGGGGTTGACGCGAACATCCCATGAAAGGGCATCATCATGGCTGTTGGTGCCCACGCCCTTGGGGTTATCATAATGGTACATTTTGCCGACGCGGATCGCGGTGTAGCCGTTCGCGCGAAAATGCTGGGGCATGGTCACCGCATCAGGCACGTGGTCACGGAAAAGTCGGCGAAGTTCGGTCACGCCATTTTGCTCGGGATAAAGCCCGGTCATGAAACTCGATCGGGATTGGCCGCAAACGGGGAAGTTGGTGAAAGCGTTGCGGAAAGTCATCCCCTCGTGCGCGAGTTTATCCAAGTGGGGGGTTTGGACCAATCGATGGCCGTAGGGACCGATGTTGCAGTTCAGATCATCGGCCATGATGAAAAGCACGTTGAACGGGGCTTCGGCGGTCTCAACCGAATGGGCTGGGCTTACCGCATGAAACAATGCGGTCCACGCCAAAACGAGCAGCAGGGCAGGGCGGCGGCACCGTTGATCAGAAAAAGTAAGAGATTTCACGATGATGGATGGAATTTGAAATACGACCGGAGCGGGGCAGTTAAGGCTGAGGCGGAACCGCGGGCGTCACTTCTTTGGCCGGCAGGAAGTAGAGTGGGTCCGATACGGGACCCTGCAGTGCCCGCACGGTGGGCCCGTCTTGCCAGCGACAGGTCATCACGATGGTTCGGGGGTATTCCGGCACGCCAAACTCATTGGATTGCAGCGCGGCGATCAACTGGTCGACCGCGACCTCGGCGACTTTATCGTTGAGATAGGGAATGCCGGCCAATTCCCTTTCTCCATCACCGGCTGAATCGAGGTAGGCGAAACCGAGCTCATCGGGATCGGTTTTTCCGGATGGGCATAGGAATTTAAACCACTCGCCACCACATCCGATGACCGCGTCGGGTTTGTGCTTCTTAAGCCACTTCTCGACCACCGGTGCGCCGGGTTCTTCGACCAAAGGGGAGATCCGATCTCGGACGGGAAGGCGGCGGCTCATATCGATAAAACCAGCACTCACCAGATCACGAGAACGGCTGTTGGCCTCGGGGCGAATGGTGAGGCCGATGCGTTTGTATCCGCGGGCCAAAAGTTGGGCCATCACCAGCCGAACGTTTCGATAGTGATCGATGACCACGCGGTGCATCGGTGGTTCGACCACGGAATAACCAATTGCTTGCGCGGCGAAGCTATCGCAGTCGAATGGAACGGCCCCGGTGATATCACGATGCATGCCAAAGAGGACGCCTCGAATCCCCCGGGCCTTAATGATTTGTTGAAACCGGCCGGAATTTAGTCCGTTTGCGCCCCATTCAAACACTTCGATGCCATAACCTTTCTCGCGGGCCCGACGGCGCACATTGGTGATGGTTTCTTCGAGGTAACGTCTTTCAGTTTGATTGGTCGCGGACTCAGCTTGAACGAGCGCCAGGGTTTCAATTCCGCTACCGAGAGACTGTTTTTTCAGGAGGGTCATTAACTCGGAAACCCGAGCGTTTCGCTGGTAGCCGAGTTCTTTCGCAATCCCTAAAACTCGTTCCCGAGTCTTCAGCGGTATCGAGGTGTCTCCACGCATCGCCATCGATACGGCGCCGAGGGAAAGTCCGGCTTTGTCGGCAATTGATCTAAGGCTTGCGGGGTTTCTTTTTTTAGCCATACCCAAGTATTCAGGCAAACTTGCGTGGAATTGCAATATTTTCTGAACGGTTCAGTTTGTCGGACGATTCCGTAATCTACCGGGCCGCGCGGAATTTCAAATCGATCAGCATGCTGTCGGGGTGACTGAGTTCGACCGCGCGCGATTTAAACTCCGATACTGGAGCGCTTCGAGCAGGTGAGGTGCGGCGATGTGCCGAGGGGTAACCAATGACTCGGGACGATCGGTAACCCGGCCGCGCCGCCAATTGATATCCGCCTCTGCCCGCGCCTCGTCGTCGAGGTCGGCATCGCATTGGTGATGCGCGCGACTGTCTGCGGGGATGCCCTGAAGAACCGAACCGCACTCCTCCTGCGCGGTTTTGAACCATAATAGGATCGAGGATCGCCAAGGGCCTGGTTGCGTGAGTTTTGAGAACCAGAAAGATCCGCCTTTATCCCGTAGTGCAGACCTGAGTTTCGGGAACCCGATCATCTCTGATTTGGTAGGTTTTCGGTTTAGTTGCGGGATGGCAAACGTGGTTGTTGCATGCGCCCCATGGGAACCAAATTTCCGCCTGCGGTGATCAGAGGCATGGAGATTGTGGGGCAGTGCCGATTCCGAAGATCTGATCACGATCATTGATGGCCGGGATAAGATCTGGCAGGAAATCGACAATGCTGACGGCGGAATTTGCAGTTACGTCATAGGCTCGCTTGGGGCTTTGGATGCGGACCCCGATTTTCAAGAGGCACTTTTAGGTTTGTGGCCCAGCGATGAATCAGGGCTGGCCCAACTGCTCGGATTAAGAACCAAGTTAAGGCAAATTTCCGATCTTGGATAGTCGACAGAGAAGAGCGAGATCGTCCTCGTCCGGTCCACCCAAACGATTAGTTTGGATGGGTGAAAATTGGATCAGTGGATTTAGACCGTTCCTATGTTCCTGCCACGACTCGGACATGAAAATGGCGCCTGACTTTGCGCCCTGGTGCGCAAAGAGGGGTGAGGAGAGTGAGTTAATTTGTCACTGAAAACGCACGTATGTGCAACGGTGCCTACCGGCCACTGGAAACGATTTGAGAAACCTTGGCCGTAAGGCGTGAAAGTTTGACGGAGCGGGACGGAAATGGGACGGCGCGAAGCGATGGTCTCGCGCAGCGGGATGGAGCCAACCGCGACACCAGTCGTTTCTCGAGCACCAATGATTACTCGGGGGGAAGTGCGCGCGGCAGTCGGACGTTCACGAATCGCCCTAACTTTGAAAATGATGGGGTTGGCGCCAGGTCATCGAAGAGTACAGATCTTGGGAGGCCGAGGGTTGCGAACACCTTTTTAGATTTGGATGTCTGTAGTAGTTTTAGCAGAGATTCACAGTAGTCGATGACCATGCGCTCGGTAAGTTGTCCCGGCGTGTCGACTGCTGCGGTGTCTACTAGTTGCTGAAGATATCGGGGCAGGACTCGGACCAGAATACGGACATGCTTCAAATCCTGCCGGCCCACTTGCTTAAAATCGTGCGCATTGGCGATTTTCGCCCGAAGCAGCGCGATCGGACCTGGAACCAGCACTTGAGTATTCGATTCACCGAGTTCGAAGAGATAAGCGGGCTTTCGTAGTTCGGCTTCGGAAACGCCATGGACCGATCGTAGCACTTCGACGAGTAGGGCGTTTCCGTCGGGACCCGGGATGGTAATTACGCCGACCTCATTTGAAGGCGGTTTCAGGGAAAAGAACTGAGGCCGAATTTTGGCGACCCGGCCAAGCGCTTCTAGGGTTGCCCGATCTCCCAAGACATCCGCGTCGGCGGACACGAATGGAGCTAGGTCATCGGTGACGTCTCCGAAATACAGTGCCCAAAGATTCACCGCTTGGCCACCGACGAGTAGAACGGGGTTTGGAGTTCGCAGACAAGATGCGAACTCTTCCGGCCGCCGTGAAGGTTGCGACGATTTAAGCATGGGCGGTGGCGAAGTTTAGAATCCGAATCGTTTGCCTCGATTTCGTTAGTGAGTTTTTGGTCTGCACGTCCTTTGGTTTCGTGAGCCCCAGTTCGAGCATGAGTTGATCGTGTTCGCGCTGTGCTCGTTTGAAGCGAGCCACTTGAGCGGCAGAACGAAAGCTCGGTGGGACTGACGGGGCCAGCTGTTCAGCTATGCGACGCATCCGCCGGGCCAGAGCTGGATTGGATGCATGTTGCCGAACCGTCTCGCGCACTGCGTGGCGGATCAGATCCGAAACCGTTGTCTTCTCGGTCCGCGCGATCTCAACCAATGCGTCCAGCACGACGGTGCTTTCGGCCAGGCTCTGGCGACGTTTGGAGTTGGCGAGTTGGTTCGGCATTTCCAGAAAGGTTTAATCAACCTTTTTATTTGGTCAACATTTCGATTCTGTAACGTCCTTTGCTTCCATCCCTAAAAATGAGAGTTTCTATACTCCTTCCTGCACTCGGACGTGAAAATGGTGCCTGAATCTGCGCATTGGTGCGCAAAGAGGGGTGGAGTGACGGAGCTCATTTGTCGATGGAAGCACACCTGTGCGCAACGATGCTTTTCTCGAGCACCATATACTACGCTCATGCCATGGAGCTTCGGCAGGGAGGCCATCCTTTGGGACTTTGGAAAAAGGAGCGGGTAAAAAGAAGCGGAGATGCCCCTCGGAGATTCAAAAGAATCCCGGTCTTCTTAATGATATGACCGGTTCCCTCGCCGACCCAATTGTCACGGCGGTATCCCCTAGACGTTGATAGTATCTGTAGTTTTTGAACTAGATTGGTGGGTGCGATCATCCCGGCCAAGTGGTGCTGATCGGTCAATGCGATCGCTCTTAACCCTCTAACGAGTGAAGCTGTTTCCGACAGATGTTGCCTGAATTGATTGAACTGCGCCTGAAAGCGATGACTGAAGTTTCAAAAATTTACCTCGAAACACCGGGTCTTCTGATCATCTTCGGGCCGGAATGAAACCGGCTGTTACAGTTTATCAGATTGCGGCGCATTTGGGGATATCACCCGCGACGGTTTCAAGTGTGCTGGCCAACCGTCATGTGGAGCGACGCATAGCCACCAAAACAGCCGAAAAGGTGAGGGAAGCGGCTCGTTCTCTCGGATACGTTCCGAACATGGCCGGACGTCGACTGCGATCTCATCGAGCCGCGACACGACAGTTTGATTTGGCGATTATGACGTCATTTGAGGCTCCGTTGCCCCTAGTCGGGCAGTTGCTCCATAAGCTGCAATCAGTCGTAGAACAGCACACCACCAAGGACACCCGGTATGCGGTTTCGATTGAGATGTTTCATGCGGGACAGCTCAGCAGTAACCCCGCTCTTTTGGATGCCAACCGTTATCATGGTGTTATTATCACCAATACGCTCCCGGAGGATGATCAGTTTCTCACCCAAGCCAGTTTACCTTATCCGGTGGTGATAATGGGTAGACGGGTTCCGGGTTATTATTGCGTATTGGAGGCTCCGGGGTTTGTGGGGAAACAATCCGCCGAGATTTTGTATGCCGCGGGGTGTCGAAACATGGCGGTGATGCATGGCAAACTTTTAACTTATACGACGTTTGATCGCGTGGAAGCTTTCAAACAGAAGGCGAAAGAGTTGTGCGGGAAAGTTCCGGCGACCATTTCGTGCGAAGGACTCAACCCTTTCGATGCAGCGGCAGCTTTACAGAAATTCCGATTGCGGCGTAAGTCACTGGATGGAGTTTTTGCGGTGACCGATAGTTTGGCGATGGGGGCCTATCAGAAATTGAAACAAATGGGGAAACAGATCCCGGAAGGTGTGGCCGTGGTGGGGGTGGGGGATAACGAGGTTTCAGAATATTTTGATCCGCCTTTGACCACTGTGGCCGGTGCCAATGATGCGATGGTGGCGGAAGCGGTCCCGCTGCTTTTCAGATTATTGCGGGGGGAGCAGAATCTGGCTCGAGAAGTACTGGTCGTTCCATCAGTTTTCGAGCGAAAATCGACCCAGCGTTGAGAACGTAGTGAGATTAAGATAAGGAGCTAAAGCGGAATTAAGGTTTGATTGTTTAACAAAGAATGTCGAAATCCTGCTTGACTAGCTAAAACTATTTAGCAAACGGTCGTAATCGTGCCACAGCCTATGCCATAGTTGATTCACGTTTTTTAAATCGTTTGATTGCTAAATCGGTTGTGCAAATCGATCAATATTCTCTCTCAACCTGTATGAACTACCCTATGCCCCCCCTCAAACTACTCAGAACCGGTATTAGACCGGTTTTCGCGATGCTTGTATCGCTACCGCTTGTTTACGGACAGACGGCTACTGAAGGCACGGATACTGAAATCATCCAACTCGATCCATTTACGATCACGACCGACTCCGATGCCGGTTACCGCCCCACTCATACCAGTGTGCTCACTCGAACCAATCGTGCGCTGATTGATTTGCCGCAATCGGTTGATATTCTCCCGGCGGAATTCTTGGAGGACACGGGGGCCCGCATGATGGATGAGGCCTTCGTGTATATCGCCAACGCCCAAGTGCGAAACTCTTCAGCGGGAACGGGACCAAACAATATCCTGAT
>Ga0105053_10001616_pt1 | contig 35901 bp, 40 predicted proteins | sample BON01_FD_78093 | JGI IMG/M metagenome (GOLD analysis project Ga0105053, IMG submission 78093) | Freshwater microbial communities from Lake Bonney liftoff mats and glacier meltwater in Antarctica - BON-01 | ecosystem: Environmental > Aquatic > Freshwater > Ice > Glacier meltwater | place: Lake... | reverse complement strand
GGTTAATGGTTAATGGTTAATGGTTAATGGTTAATGGTTAATGGTTAATGGTTAATGGTTAATGGTTAATGGTTAATGGTTAATGGTTAATGGTTAATGGTTAATGGTTAATGGTTAATGGTTTTTTAAGGTACAAACTTCAATAATCTATTACCGGTACCTTAGACAGTTGGACTTCCGTACCGGTGCCTGAGCCTGTCGAAGGCATAGGGGATGTTTGAGCGAGAGTCCCGTTGTTCTCTTATGAGACTGTGTATTTTTCAATCATTATGGGCAAAGATTTGGCCTGGATCTTCTTAAAAACCCATCATATATTCTTAAGCCAGAAGAAATGAAATATCATAACCACAGGTGCTAACTAGTGGAACAGTAAATAGAAAATTAATGAAATTCGCGAAGGGAACTGAAGAAGCCTGAAAGGCGCCAACAATAATATCCACGGATGAAAACCCGTGGATTGTGGAAACGAAAACACATGATTTTGGCGGTATTGTTGCTTTTTTTTCTGCAACAATGCTGACAAAACAAATCCAATCCCGGAGACCTCCCATCACCTTTCAACGCTTTCACATCCGTATTCAAGAGTTTGTATGTTCTTATTTAACAAAAAAAAAGTGTTTTATTAAAGCCCAAATAATCAACTGCTCATTGGATTTTTATATCTTTATGCATCGGGTTTTTTCCCCTCAAAAAAACAAATCGTTCACAAATCCCCATCTACTCATGATAAAAATTAATTCAACCCTGCTCCTTCTATTTTTCGCTTTAATGATAACAATCGGCTGTAAGGAAAAAGAGCCTGTGGCAAAACGGGTGATTATGCTGGGAATTGATGGGTTTGGTCTGGAAGGCTACCAACAAGCCAAGACGCCAAATATAGATGCCTTATTTGCTGATGGAGTTATTTCTACAACTACCAGAACTGTGATGCCCTCAGTTACCATGCCCAACTGGACCAGCCACTTAACCGGAGGCGGTCCGGAACAACATGGCGTTTTTGGCAATGACTGGGAAAAGGAAGATCACAGTCTGTATCCTCAGGAAATGGATGAAGAGGGTTACTACCCCTCCATATTTAAAATTGCAAAGGATAATATCCCTAACCTAAAAACAGCTTTCTATTTTAATTGGAAAAGTCTCATCAAACCATTCAATAAAAAATACCTCGACGAGATAAACTTTGAAGAAAACGATGGATATGAACAAAACTATCAGGCAGCTCTAGACTTCCTTGTCAGCAATCAAGCTGTACCGACTTTGACTTTCTTGTATTCTGTGCATGCGGATCATGCAGGGCACCAACACGAATGGATGTCTCCCGAATTTATCGTGGCCATTGAAGAAATAGATGTAAAAATAGGTGAGTTTGTAGAACGGTTGAAGGCCGAAGGTTTATATGAAGACACCAACTTCTTACTTTTCACTGACCATGGAGGTATTGGCACGAGCCACGGCGGCACATCAATACAGGAAATGATTGTTCCATGGTTGATTAAAGGTCCCAGAATTAATAAAGGGATAGCATTAAAATCTCCCAATTCAAACGCCAATACGGCAGCAGTTGTGGCCAAGCTATTTGGAATCTCTGATACCCCCGAATCATGGATAGGAAAGGTTCCTTCAGGAATATTTGAAGAGAAATAATGCTTCTCCTTCCTGATGCATGAAAACAATTCAAAAACGACAAAAACCATCCTCAAATCATGTTTGACCTAACCGTAGTTGGAGGCGGTGTATTGGGCGCTTTTCATGCGTACCATGCACTAAAGAAGGGATTAAAGGTGGCCTTGATAGAGAAAGACAAAGCTCCACAAGGTGCAACTACACGCAATTTTGGTCAGGTAATACCTTCTGGGATGAATGCCAGGTGGCAGGCTTATGGAAGGGAAAGTTTAGCTATTTATAAAGAAATTCACACCAAAATTGACTTAACAGTTAGAAGTCAAGGAACTGTTTACTTCGCTTCTGATGAGGAAGAAATGCAGTTGATAGAAGAGCTGCAATTGATCAATACTTCTAGGGATTATACCTCAATTTCGCTTTCCAAGCAAACTTGCTTGGAAAAATACCCAGGGCTAAGGAGTGATTATATCAAAGGAGGTTTGTTTTTTCCTGAAGAGCTCACTGTAGAACCCAAGACCATGATTTATCGTCTTTTGGAATTTATGGTGAAGGAGATGGGGTTGAATTATTGCCCTTCAACAACCGTGATCGCTTGCGAAAACAATGGATCAATTGTAACAACAGTAACTGCTTGTGGGCAAAAGCTAAGGTGTTCAAAAGCCATAATCTGTAGTGGGAGCGAATTTAAAACTATGTATCCTGCTATTTTCGCAGGAAGCAATATGGAAATTTCTAAATTGCAGATGATGCAAACCAAACCGCAGGCAAAGTCCTATCAACTTCCAGGCTCCATTTTAACCGGAGGTTCAATCCGACGGTATGAAGCATTTCAGGAATGTCCTTCGTATGCATCCATTAAAAGTAAGGAAAGACAAGATAGTTTAGAAAAAAAATGGGGAATTCATATTCTATTTAAACAGGCAATGGATGGATCTGTCATTTTGGGAGACTCCCATCAGTATGCCAATGCTGAAAATAGTGATGCCCTTGGGTTTGAGTTGAACATGGAAATAGATCAATTTATGTTGCAAAAGGCCAAAGCCATTATAGCACTCCCAAGCTATGACATAGCCTATCGTTGGTATGGAACCTACGCCCAATGTAAAAATGGAGAATTATTTGAAGCAACAATTGACAAAAATATTCATATTGTCACCGGAATTGGTGGTAAAGGTATGACGGGAAGTCCCTCATTCGCTAAAGAAAATATCCTAAAACTATTTAATTTATAAAAATGAAAAACATTAAGCTAGTAGTACTAGACATGGCTGGGACTACCGTGGATGAAGACAATGTAGTTTACAAAACCGTTCAAAAGGTAATCAATGAAAAAGGTTTTAACGTTTCTTTGGAGGAAGTTTTAGCGCATGGAGCAGGCAAAGAGAAACACCAGGCGATAACAGATGTTTTGAAAGCATGTACGAATGCCACGGACATTCCAACAGTAGCTTCTGAAGCTTTTGCCAATTTTAAACCCACACTAAAACTCACTTATGCGAAACTTGAAGTGAAATCATTCCCAGGAGTAAAAGAAATGATGGAGGGTCTAAGGAGTAAAGGTGTGTTTGTGGTGCTAAATACAGGTTATGACCGAAGTACGGCCTCTTCTCTACTACTAAAACTGGGTTGGGAGACAGGAAAAGACATCGACGGCCTGGTCACTGCCGATGACGTCACGAATGGAAGACCCCAACCAGACATGATCTACAAAGCCATGGATCTATGTGATATTAAAGATTCTCAGGAGGTGCTAAAAGCCGGAGACTCTACGATTGATATAGAAGAGGGGAAAAATGCAAAATGTGGCTTGACAATAGGTGTGTTGACAGGTGCTCAAAATGAAGTGCAACTAAAGACCGCCCAACCTGACTATATTTTACCAAGTTTGGCTTCGCTTCCAGAGGTATTAGGGTCTAACGTCTGATTAAACTAGGATCCCAAAGCTTGGAAGAAGTAACCTCAGTTTCCAATCAGCCGATGTGGAAACTGAGTGATATTACCGGTTAAAAGAAGCAGACTATAGTTATTTAAAACTTATTGAAGGGAGGGAATTAATTTCATCAGGACAAATACATTTTTTATTTCGTATTGTACTTGAAACTATTATTTACTAATCCAAAGCCTTTATCATGACAAAAAACCCTCTAAACTCCTTTTCAATTAGCGAGTCCCCATTTAAAAAAGCAAAGTATCCTTCTAGCCTTTGGACTTTATTCCTAGCACCTCTCCTATTGTTTGGGTGTTTGAATGACAATGAAACGGTGCCAGAAATTATTATTGAGCCTCCTTTCAGTTCCTTAGTGGCTACGGATACCATCAAATCTGGGGATTACAAAACCTTTACCATTGGCACCACTTCTGAATCCACCTATGAGTCAGTAAACCAATTAAAAAGTGACATAGGGCTTGAATATTTAAATATCGTCTCAAATATTTACACAGGTGTTGCAGAACTAGAAGATAAATTGCCCCTGTATCACTATATTTTTATGGATGAAAAAAAAGGAACTTCTTCAGGTGTACAGCTAGGTATAAAGAACAATAGCATCGAAACCCTATTTTTAAGCAGTGGTGAAGCGCTAGAAAAATGGCCTAAAGAATTGTCACAATCCGCCATCAGAAAAGGCGATGACGTAGCCGTTTTGTATGACAGACTAAAAACCATCAGCGAAAATGAAAAATACAAAAATAAGTTTGAAGCCATCAATTTACTTACCAAAGACCTTTCCAAAATATATGACAACCAAATGGGCAAATCACCTCAATGGTACTTTGGTTATACTATAGAAAAGAATAAAATGGATGTTGTCAAACTCAATTTCAATGAAGGCGTACTTGAAAGCATAATTATCAATCACTTCCAAACTTACTAAGTCAATTTTTTATCCCGAATTATGTGATAACCTGATTTAGAGGCATTATTGTCTTTAAAAATTGGCTAAATCGTCACTGCGAACCCTTTTTGGGGGTTGCTGAGGTGGGAAAGGGTGTGGCAGTCCCGCCTTGCTGGGGATTCCCACGGCTTCCTCTACTCAAAGCCCCCTCTAAGCCTACCGATGACGTATTTATTTAAACTACTGTAAATCAATAAGTTGATGTCCTAGGTTTTTCTGACTCCTTTCTTTCCGATCATACTCGGAAACAGGCATTTTGCACTATTCGCGACTCGGCCATTTTGCATAGGATGCTACAAAAATACATCGTCATTTCGATTTCTGCATTTCGAAAATGTTAGGTCTCGGAATGACGATTTTGTTATGAAATTGGATCTATAATAAGATGTCTAATGCATAATCCAGATTTAAACCAAAACGAAAATTACCTATGGCAGCTGATTCAAGTTTGCTGACATAGGTTATTTTCGAAATATTACTAAACGGAATTTAAGAGGCTGTTTGCGTAATGTTTTGTTTATGCATCACTGGATTGGCATACATTGCCAAAAAATTATGTATCGCTACTTCATTGTCCATATCTATACCTTTGAACATCCTTTCCTTAAAGGCTTCTTTTTCTTCCACGGTATAATGTGCTACATATTTATTGGTATTGTGCATTAGGTCCAGGGCAATATAATTGGTTGGCCATAACTGGTAGTTGTGTACAATCACACGGTCCAGTTCCTCAGCAAGAAGTTGCAATTGTTTATTCAAGGGTCCTTCTGTTCCGAGAATTGCACCTATCTCTTCATCTAAAACTTTACCTACAGAAATATGAATCCGCTTCTTTCGCCCAATGATTCCGCTCACTAAAGTCTTAAAATCTTCATTTTTCTGCTTCACGTAAATTTCCTCCCTGGCTTTTGCCAATAATTCAGGCATTTTAAGTACATCCGTGGGATCATTTTCGTAAGAAATAGAAACAGGAACTATTTTTAATTGCTTAAAATATTCTTTTAGGGGCGTTTTTTCACTAGCCAATGCCAGCATTTTTAGCATCCCTTTTTGGGTTAGGTCCATGCCATCCTTGGTCCTTCCCTCCCTTTGAGCGATCCACACCGACCTGTTTTCTGTGAGTAATGCTTCCTTTATATACTCAGAATTCAGTTTGGAATTTTCAAACATGGCCTTTGGACTTAGCCCTCTGAAAACAACAAAATTACGTGTGAGCCTAGAAAGAGCTTTTAAAAATGGTTTTTTTACCAAGTTATCCCCTATTGCTGAGGTAGTCATTACCAAGTCATGTTCGTACAAAGTTGCATTTAGCAAAGAGGTATCCAAAATAATATCTCTGTGGTTCGAAATAAATAAATAGGAAGTATTGGGTTTCAAGTTTTCGAACCCGGAAGTAGACAAACCATCAGAACTTAATTCCAAAACCTTGAGAACAGCATCATATATGATTTTTGTTTGGAAGTCTCTAATTGAATGAATATCTAAAAACTTTTCCTCCCATTCGGCCTCTGATCTGTCAGGAAAAGTGAAATTCATTATGGCCTTCATCATAGGATGCTGGGCATATTCATTCAGTGCCTGATTGACTTCATTATCATAAAAAGGTCTTATCGGATCAAATTTGGACATATATCATTATTTTCTAGGACGCAAATTACTAAAAATGCCTCAAAGGTTAGTTGCTTTTGTCAAACAATAGTAATTGAACACAAAAAAGCCCCATAAAAGGAGCTTTTTGTCATTTATTTTTCTATGAATTTTAATACAGATGTTGTAAAACAGCCGGCTTACAATTCTTTAACTTTAATATCTTTCCATGAAATCTTGAGGCCTCCTCCACTATGGATCTGAAGTGCCAACTGACCTTCACCTTCACCAATTTTCTCATCGGTATAATCAATCATTTCAACACCATTAAGCCAAGTGGTTACATGGTCATCTACGACACGGATTTTAATGTCATTCCACTCTCCAAATTTCAGATTTTTGTCTTTCTCAGGATCTGGTTTGATCAACCATCCACGGCCATAGGATTCGTATACTCCTCCTGTATCATCGCCAGGAGGTGCAACCTCTACTTGCCAACCAGAAACCTTGGTTCCTTCAAAGTTAGAGCGAAAGAAAATCCCGCTATTTCCATCTTGGTCTTGTTTGAATTTAGCAGTCAATTCAAAGTTCTTATAGTTTTTCTCGGTACCCAAATAGCCATATTCCCCATCAGGACCACTTTCAGAGACTAGAACCCCATCTTCTACATACCATTTTTCAGTACCATAAACTGTCCACCCAGTAAGGTCTTTACCATTTAACAAGTCGGTGCCATCAGCAGCACATGACATTACAAGGACTGCAGCCAACATTAGGCTGCTTGTTTTAATAAGTGTTTTCATCATTGGTTTTAAATATTAGATTTAATTATACTCGTTTCATATTAACAGGATCCCACATAATAAATTTATCCTGAAAATAACTGTCATTACATAATAAAGCTGGCGCGGCAGCCCGGAAGGCAAATACCGGGTTTTCTACTACTTTTCCATTCTCTCGGATGGCCCTGAAAAAATTCCCAAAATGATCATAGTGTGCTCCTTTATAACCGGATTCCACTTTATAAACCATTTCATTTGGTGGTAAAATTTTCTTACGATCAGAAACCTCTCCTCTCATTTTGGCCTGAGCCTCCATAAAAGGATCATCACTAGCCCCCTGCTTGTTCGTCTTCACGACAACTTCATCCCATTTTACATCCATTGACCCTTTGCTGCCTACAATTTTTAAGTAGGTAGAGCCACTGGTACCGTCCACAAAATTACAACGCAAGGACAAATTAAAGCCTGGATGTTGCTGACTGTCTGGATATTGAAACATCCCCAATAAAACATCAGGCACTTCTCTTCCATCTTTCCAATATCTCAATCCACCCATGGCTGAGACTTTATCTGGCCCTAAAGAATTGGTGATAAAATGAAGGCTGGTAAATAAATGTACAAAAAGGTCTCCTGACATTCCTGTACCATAGTCCAGGTAATTTCTCCACCTGAAAAACCGTAGTGGATCAAATGGGCGATCTGTGGTATTGGAAATATACCTTGCCCAATCCACTGTCTTCAAGGTACCATCTTCGGGCACATTGTATTGCCAAGCTCCTTCAGGAGAATGCCTTGCCCAGAAACCCTCAGCATAATTGATATCTCCGATTGCACCTGCTGCCAGCAATTCTTTGGCTTTCTCATTTCCAAGGCTGGAAATACCCTGACTTCCTATCAACATTATTTTCCCGGAACTCTCCCAGGCATTAATGACGGCTTTGCCTTCATCGACACTATGCACCATAGGCTTTTCGCAGTAAACGTGTTTGCCTGCATTCAGTGCATCTATACTTATCTGTTTGTGCCAGTGATCCGGCGTACCAATCAAGACAGCATCTATGTCTTTTCTTTTTAGAATCTCTTTATAGTCTTTGGTCAAAAAAAGTTGTTCTCCCCATTTTTCCTTCGCGGAATCTAATCTGCCGTCGTACAGGTCGCAAACAGCGACTATGCTCACGTTATCATGCTGTAGTGCAGTATTCATGTCTTGAGTGCCCATGATACCCGCACCAATCAACGCTATTTTCAATTCCTTCTCTGCAGGAACCTCAGGATTTCTTTTCAACTGGGAAAATGACTTTTCCTCTGCTCCTGCAAATGCTGCGGGAACAATAGCCGAAGCAGCTCCAGCCATACCCATTTTCATTAAAAATTTCCGCCTGTTATTGTTCATGTTATTGTGTATTGATCTGCTAAATATGGATTAAATATAAGAAAATATTAAATCATAATTTTAAGCAATCCAATAAACTTAATACATTTTTTTGTTTAATTCTAAAATCACACAAGGCCCTATAACCAAAAATAAGGGCCTTCCTTAAATTAAGGAGGCCCTTTAACTCAAACAAGAACTACAAAAAACCTGTTTCTGTCTAATTTGTATAAACCAACATTCCAAAGTATCAATTAGGTTTATTCGGCTGTGGATACCTATTGGGATTTCCGTTGGGGTTGTTATAATTTGGATTGTTATAATTCAGGTTATTTTCCTCCATATATCGTTGAGCTGGCCATTGTGGTGTCAATTCCATTTCCTCAAGATTTGTCAGGGCATCGTTTTCAAAAGTGACCAATAGGTAGAACCTGTCTCCATTATTGACTCTATACACTTTTTTGTCCTCACTTATTTGACTGATGACAGCATCCTTATTCTGTCTAAGAAACTTACTTTCAGACATGCCCAATTGATAAGGAATCCTTGGTTGGATAAGTGCACATGAACTCATTATAAATACCAAACTTAAAATACTTAATGTCTTTTTCATAGCTAATAACTGTTATGCTTACAAAACACCGAAAATATAAGGTTGTTTCTAAAGAGATGTTATCAATAATATTGCCAGATATTTTTCACTTTGATTATAAAGGGTTTAGAGAAGTGTGAAAAATATATTTTGTGCGTGAACCGAAATTAGTTACCTTTGATGCAAGCGGCACGACCAGCTCCCGCTGAATCCCCCAGGTCCGGAAGGAAGCAAGGGTAAGCGGTCGTAGCGGTGCGATGCCGCTTATTTTTTTGCCCTTTTCGTACACAAGCCCCTTCTTTTTGTTAATTTTGGTTTAAATTTACCAGTACATATCAACAAACCTAAAAACAAGCATGAAATTCTTTATTGATACTGCGAATCTCAACGAAATAAAAGAAGCCTATGACCTGGGTGTATTAGATGGGGTTACTACAAATCCTTCCTTAATGGCTAAGGAAGGAATCAGAGGTGACGAAAATGTTATCAACCATTACAAGGCTATCTGCGACATAGTAGATGCCAATGTAAGTGCAGAAGTGATTGCTACTGATTTTGAGGGAATCATTAAAGAAGGTAAAGAACTGGCGAAACTTGACGATAAAATCGTAGTAAAAGTACCGATGATCAAAGATGGTATCAAAGCCATCAAATATTTCTCAAGTGAAGGTATTCGTACCAATTGCACTTTGGTCTTTTCAGCAGGTCAAGCCATTTTAGCTGCAAAAGCAGGTGCGTCTTACCTCTCTCCCTTTATTGGAAGACTGGATGACATCGGTTTCGACGGATTGGATCTGATCGCTCAAATCGTACACATCTACCAAAACTACGGCTATGAAACTGAAATCTTAGCTGCCTCTGTTCGCCACTCTATGCATTTGATAAAATGTGCTGAACTTGGTGCTGACGTAGTAACTTGTCCACTTAAAGTGATCACAGGTTTATTGAATCACCCGCTTACAGACAAAGGACTCGCTCAATTCTTGGCAGATCATGCCAAAGCAAACAAATAAACTTCAATGGGGCAGGTTTGATTACCTGCCCCATTTTGAAAACTATTGCCAGGCTATAAGGCTACTTTTAAAAAACAACCGGATATGTACATTATCAAAGTGAAAGGGAAAGCAAAAATCCCTGATTATATACAGATCAGGGATGAAAATTTTGTGCTTGTGGCTTACTTCAGGGCAGATAGACCGCTTAAAAAAATGGAAAAATTCGGGCTTGGAGGAAAAGAAGAAGCGCTTGAAAAGCTTATCAAAGAACTTCCCTTCGGCAAACTAAAAAAATTAGATCTCTGATATGGTTTTTTCTAATGAGCCAGTGGTCAAGGTAGAAGATGCTTGTATTTTTCAAGGCATCAATACCATTTTGAAGAATGTAAACTTCGGCATTGAAAAAGGGGAGTTTGTTTTTTTAATCGGGCGAACAGGAAGTGGAAAAAGCTCTCTGTTAAAAACCCTTTATGCAGATTTACCATTGATTATGGGTAAAGCCTCAGTTGCTGGCTACCCCATCCAGGAAATCAATAAGAAAGACATCCCGTTTCTACGAAGGAAATTAGGCATTGTTTTTCAAGATTTTCAGCTTTTCCCTGACAGAACGGTAGCCGAAAACCTCTATTTTGTATTGCGTGCCACCGGCTGGAAAGACAAGCTCAAGATGAAAAACCGAATGATAGAGGTTTTGATGGGTGTAGGTCTGGGAGGTGCCGCCACCAAAATGCCCCACCAACTTTCAGGTGGTGAGCAACAGCGTGTGGTTATCGCCAGAGCACTACTAAATGAACCGTCGATGCTTCTGGCGGATGAACCCACAGGAAATCTCGATCCAAATGTCTCGGATGGTATTTTCAAACTTTTTCAGGAAATTAACAAAAGAGGCACTGCCATATTGATGGCTACCCATAATTATGAATTGCTAAAAAAATATCCTTACCGTATACTAAAGTGTGAAAACACCGAAGTTCTGGACAGCAAAAATGCACCAATTTCCTTGTCAGGAAGCGGGTTGTAAATAGATGGAATCCCCACCCAACCATTTTGTGGTTTTATGTCTGGTTGTTTTATTTGGTTAAACCCGAAACAGGCTGGTAAAATTTAAATGCTTTACTATTTTTTAATCGAACTCAGTTAATAGAATGTTTATTATATATTTCGAGTTAAAAACAAAAAACATTATGGAAACTGTTTCAAATATCATGAATATTGTTTTTGTACTGATGTTCATTTCGATTGCCTTTATGTTTAAAAACTACTATCCGAAAGATATTAACTCATTAGTAGGTTATCGAACAAAAAGATCCATTGCTTCGGAGAAAAATTGGCTTTTTGCAAATAAATTTTCATCAAATTTATTGTTTAAATGCACATTGGTACTGCCTATTGTTCAGGTACTTCTTTACCTGATCTTTGGATCTCTGGTAGCTCTTATTGGGATGCTCAGCTTGTGGGTTCTGATGCTTTTTGCTGTAATTTTAATAACCGAAAAAAAAATGATGAAAATGTCCTAATAAGATATATCTTGATAAAACCTATGAATGAATATTGGACCAAAGAATAGATAGGAAGTTTTTATTTCTATTTCCGTAAATTAGTCGGACGACAGTAAAAAAACCCATGAAATTAAAGCACCTAAATTTTCCCTTTTTTTTGCTTTACCACGGGGATTACTGTGAATTACGGATATAACCCAGCCTGCAAGTGCCAGTACCCGAATTCCTTATTCCCTTAGCTTCCGGAAATTTTTTCTCGTAGGTTTTTTTCCTGATCAGCATTCCAATAGCCACAATCCAACTGAAAGAACAAGGAGATATAGGGCATCACTTGTGTTGTTTTGATTACCAAAACTTTAAAAAGACCTCCTTCTTTGTCCAAAACCTTGAATATTTCCTCGTGTGGGAGTTCCTCTACTGCTCGCTCTCCTAAAATATTGTTCATGCTCTTTTTAAAGGCACCAATTCCTGCTACCATGCCATCATCGAGGTACCTTAATTCCTGATCACTATAAATAATCGGAGTTATGTGGGGAGAATTATCTAGCAAATCTAAAAACCAGGGCAGGTTATCCAGCATATCTCCTTCCACCAAAATGGTTTCCATTCCTGGTACGTTTTGTTCCGGATAGGCATTGTCTACCAGTAAAACCCAATTCCTATGCCCCAAGAGATCGATTTTCTCTTTTATATCAGAACGAACATCTTTCTTTTGACAGGAACTGAATACAAGTAGCATTACTAAAATAAAGGGAGACATATTTATCATTGGAATCATTTTTTTTTACCGCTTTGAAGAAGCTTTCGCCCTAACCTTGAATCTTCTAAGATAATCAATCAGCTTAAATTGAAAGAACAAAACACAACTTTATAGCCAAAATTTCGCTATAATTGAATGAACCAAGACTGAGTTACTATGGAATTAGAACATTTTTTCCAATGCCCCTATTGCCTGGCAGAAATTTCAATGCTATTGGACCCGAGTATACCCGAGCAAAATTACATAGAAGACTGCGAAGTGTGCTGTAACCCCATACAAGTTAGCTACCAAATTCGAGATGGTGAATTGGAAAGCTTTGAGGCTACATATATCGAACAATAAAATTTCTGGCTATTTAACTTGAATTTTCTTGACTAAAACCTATTTTAGCTGATAAATTGTAAAGTTTATGGTTAAGCATTTTTTATGCTATCTTTTTGTATGTGCTTGTCAGTTTACCTTAACGGCTGAAGCACAGGTTATAGAAGAAATTAAAACGGCAGGGCAGATTTACGCTTATGCTCAGATTCATGGAGATTATGAAATCCTTCTGGATTTTACTTACCCCATGTTAATTGAAAAGGCCGGAGGTAGGCCTGCAATGAAAAAAATTCTCAAACAAATTCAGGAAACCAAAACCAAAAAAGGACAAAAACTTACGTCACTGGAGTTTGGTAATGACATTCAATTCACCACCACCACTACAGAAGTTCACGCTGTAGTACCTATCATTTCAGTAACAAAAGTTCCTGGAGGAACGATTACCTCTGAGAGCAACCTAGTAGCCGTAGGCACGGAAGGTAGGGGCAATTGGTACTTTATCGAAACCACCTCGATTAATGAGCAAAACATCAGCAAAGTTCTCCCTAATTGGGACCATAGTCTGGAATTACCCTATAAAAGGCCTCCTGTTTATAAGGAAGACCAATTTTAATATGTTATTTATAATTTAGCCTAATGCTAAGCCTGAGAAAGGTTATGAATCTGAATTCGAAAATTGACCACGTTTTACAGAGAAAGCAGGAAGAAAGAGGCTACTTAAAACCAGAATTTGCATATCCAATGGATTCAAAACATTTATTTCTTCTCTAAATTAATTCGTATTCCGAAATTTACTTTTTCTTTCTTTTTGCTTCCATCGCATCCCACCATTCTGGCTTAATGGCCCTGAAACCATTAAACTGTCCGGCTCCCTGTAGCCATTCACCCCCATCAATGGTGATTATTTCCCCGTTGATATAGGAGGAAAATGGAGAAACAAGATAAGCTGCCAGATTGGCCAATTCTTGGTGTTCTCCTACCCTCCCAAGTGGAACTCTTCGGGAAGGATCGAATTTTTCAGCCAATTCTCCAGGCAGCAAGCGCTCCCAGGCTCCAGAAGTAGGGAAAGGTCCCGGTGCAATGGCATTTGATCGAATATTGTGAGGCGCCCACTCTACCGCTAACGAACGGGTCATGGCCAAAACCCCTGCTTTGGCTGCAGCGCTTGGCACCACATATGCAGACCCAGTAAAAGCATAGGTAGTGACAATGTTTAAAAATGTTCCAGCAGCCTTTTCTTTGATCCAGTTTTTCCCTGCAATAAGCGTTAGATTGGCTGTACCTTTCAATACGATATCCACTATGGTATGAAAAGCATTGGGGGACAACCTGTCCGTTGGGCTGATGAAATTCGCCGCGGCATTGTTGACCACTGCATCGATTCTACCGTAGCGAGCCAAAGCCTGTTCGTACATTTTGTGCACCTGATCATAATCCCTCAAATCACAAGCTATTGGAAAAACCTCTCCTCCGGTCTCACTTTCCATTTCACGAGCAGCCTTTTGCAAAACCTCATCATTTCTGCTGCATATTACCAATTTGGCACCAAGGGTTAAAAAATACCTACCCATGGCAGCTCCTAAACCAGTACCACCTCCTGATATCATTATAACATGATCTTTTAATGCATCATGAACGAGCATACCTTCCTGATATTTCATTTTTTTAAATTATTATTACCTAATATATCTCAAAGTACATAAATTTCAAAGGATTGAAATGTTTGGGTGAAAGTTTATTTATCTTTGATTAAATTAACCGGAACAACGTAAGTAACGCACAAAAATGAAGCAATATATCCCACTGGTTTTTTTAATCTATCTTTTCTCCTGTAACCTTGATACCAACAAGGATTTGCAGATTGACCAATCTTTTGAAGGCGAGGAAGCCTACTGGGTTTCAAAGACCTTAGATGAACATTTCTACTTGGCATTTTATGATGTGTCGGTCTTTTCTAACACTGTTTTTACAGATAGTCTTCCGGGATGTCCTACGGTAACTATTGGCGAGGACAAACTGACCGTGACGCTCGATTATGACAGTCCAAAATGCGAAGCAGGGTCAACCGATCGTCAGGGAAAACTAATGCTGAAATACAGTAGCAGTTCTAACAGTACAAATGATTCCATAAAAATTATTTATGAAGGTTATCAGTACAATAAAAGTAAATTAGTAGGACATCGATTGTTCCAAATAGTGCAGAAAAGTAGCTTCAGCATGACTCTTATAGAGTCTTCAGACACCCTTCTTTTGAAAGATGAGAATGAATCGAGTACGAGACTTTTTTTGGATTTGGAACATCAGGGCAAAATACAATCACAAAAGCTTACGGAAATAAGTAGCAGCGGAACGATGAAAGGAAGAAATTGGGGTGGAAACCAATTGGAGGCAGTGATTTTAACTCCTAAAATCATAACCACTGAATGCCTCTCCTTATTAAAATTCAGGCCTGTTTCTGGTGAAGAAAGCTGGACGATCCAACGAACTGGAGAACCCCCTGTAACCCATAAATTGACCTATTCAAACGCTGAAGGCTGCGACACTAAAACGACCATAAAGTTGAGCGAAGGAGTAATCATGGTCAAACAACCCTAGCCCTACCATCTACTTCAGACTAGCCCCTCTATTTTCACTAATAAAGGGGTGCTTACCGGTATATAGGATTAGAGAAGGGTAATCTTCTTCCTATTAAGTCGGTGAATATTCTTCCGTTTGGGATTTACCTATATGAACAAGTGCGTCACCTGCATTCACTACAGGCAGGTTATTAATACCTATTATATATCCAGAAGCTGAAGCTTTAACTGGTACTTTTACCTGGCCATAAGGGTCGGAAATTTTGGCAAGCATCTGCCCTTTTTTCACTTCTTCACCCAAAGAGACCGAGGAATTAAAAATGCCTGAAACCTTTGCACGAACCCAACTACTTTCTTCAATTTTATGTGTTTTGGTCTTTGGATAATCACCGTCGATCATTTCAAGGTGTTTCAACAATCTGCCGGTTCCTGCAATCCCTTCCTGAATCACCTGGTCATCCAACCGCATGGACTCTCCTCCCTCAAAAACCAAAATGTGTTTCTTGTTTTTAAAAGCTTCCTTTCGAAATGATTTATCGATATGAGCTGAGTTCACAGTGAAGTTTGTTCCAAATACCTCAGCGAGCTTCAACCCTTTTTTATCTTTGAAATCTACCCGGATCTGGGGGTGATTGGACAGCATTCTGCCCCCTGTATGAAAATCTATACCGTAATCTATTTGTGGAATGATTTCCCGGGTAAGGATTTGGGCTATTTGGGAAGCTAAAGAGCCTTTATTATTTCCAGGGAAACTTCTATTGAGATCTCTTCCGTCTGGAAATGTCCGGGAATTACTCAAAAAACCATAAACATTTACCAAAGGAATAAAAATAAGTGTCCCCTTTATAGGCTCAAAAATATTTTCCTCCAACATCCTTTTAACAGTAACGATACCATTAATCTCATCCCCATGAACCCCTCCACTGATAAGGACAGTAGGACCAGGTATATTTGAACTTCTGATAAACACAGGCAAATCAATAAGTGTATGCGTAGGAAGTCTAGCAATAGCAATTTCTATATTCAGAGATTGTCCGGGCCTAACCCTGATCCCGTTGATAACCATTTCTTTCATAATAAACTATTTTATGTCAAATTTCAACTGATTCTCAGCGGCAACACTCTTTTGGTTTCCCTATTTAATCCCTTACGCTAATTAATTATAATGCGCTTATTTGTTATAATCTTTCCAAATTGATTAAATAATCTTGTAATTCGTGATTTGAATAAGACAATGAAGATACAGGAAAATATTTCTTTAAAGGCCTACAATACGTTTGGAATTGATGTAAACGCAAGTTTCTTTGCAGAGGTGGAAAATAAGGAAGATATTCTTGAAGCCCTTACCTTTGCCAAAAAAACAAAGAAACCGATTCTTATTTTGGGTGGAGGAAGCAATGTCCTTTTCACTGAAGACCTGGATGGGTTGGTGTTGAAAATTAATATCACTGGCATTGAAGAAATAAAATCCAATGACAAAACTGTATTAATAGAAGCAGGCTCCGGGGTCAATTGGCATGAGCTTGTCCTTTACAGTCTTGGAAAGAACTTAAGTGGAATTGAAAATCTATCCTTAATCCCGGGAACAGTGGGTGCAGCCCCCATGCAAAACATTGGTGCCTATGGCGTTGAAATAAAAGCTGTTTTCTATAGTCTTGAAGCCATAGAAATCAGTACAGGACTTTCTAAAACTTTTCTTCCTTCGGAAGTGAAATTTGATTACAGAGAGAGCATTTTCAAAACCCTATTGAAAGGAAAATACATCATTTACAAGGTTTCTTTCAGCCTTTCCAAAATGCATGAGCCCAATATAAGCTATGGTGACATACAAACAGTTTTGGATCAAATGAACCAAGCCACACCTACAGCTAAAAACATAAGCGAAGCAATAATTAGTATTCGTCAATCCAAACTTCCCGATCCCAAAGAAATTGGTAATGCAGGAAGTTTTTTCAAAAACCCAGTAATACCTGTCGATGTCTTCGATAATTTAAGGCAAAAATTTCCCACCCTGCCTGGCTATCCAAATGCAACCCATGTTAAGGTTCCTGCAGCATGGTTGATCGAAAATGCTGGCTGGAAAGGCATAAGGATCGGGGAAGTAGGGGTTCATAAAAAACAGCCCCTGGTTTTGGTAAATTACGGAAATGGCAAAGGGGAGGATATCCTGGAATTAAGCCAGAAAATTCAAATGGAGGTGCAGGGGAAATTTGGCATTGCCCTGGAAAGAGAAGTGAATGTCGTTAATTCAGAAAATTTAATTCAAGTTTAGATTAAATCGTCACCACTCTTTATCGACTTGGCATATTTTGATACTTTTACGCCAAATTTTTTCAGAAATTCAAGGCCTTCATCAATACCTATTCCTTTATATTCAGCATAAGAATTAAGGAAAATTACTTTTGTTATGCCCATGGAATAAATAATTCTGGCACATGGGAGACATGGTGCTAACGTCACAAACAAGGTAGATCCTTCCACCGTAGCTTTATTTTTTACCGCGTATAAAATGGCATTTTGTTCTGCATGCAATGCCAGAGAACAACTCCCTTTGCTATCTCTTCTACAACCCTCCACAGGGAATTCCTCATCACAGTTATGCGTCCCTGATGGTGGCCCATTGTATCCTATGGAAATAATCCGAGTATCTTTAGTCAGTACAGCACCCACATGTTTTTTTATGCAATGGGAACGTTGCGCTAAATTTACCGCCAACTCCATAAAAATATCATCAAAATCCGGTTTGTTCATTTTTTAATCAATCAATTAATACTTTCTCTAATACTGCCTTTTAATTTGAAATAGGCTATTACAATTCTATCAGGTTTTTGATTCAATTCAACCTCAGGCAATTGTTGAAATTCACGTACCTAAAAGAAGTGCTGTAAGTTAATTTTCAAACCTACTAATTTCCTTGTGATCACACCAGTTTTCAAGTAGATCTGAGGCAGACATATTCGAACTCTAGTACATAACGCGGTTTCAAGTTATAAACTATAGACCATAGACAAATGCCACTTGGTCTTAATTTTTAATATAATCTGGGAGTTAATAAGCTAAGAAAATATTTTTAATTGAAATTTTCCGTTTATTAATTTACCATTAAGTGAAATAAAATTAATTCTTTTACTTGTTAGAAGAAATAATAAATGAAATTCTTTAATTATTCGAAACAATATTTTTATTTTCGCCATGAGAAAGAATTACAATATTAGCCTAAAAAACTAATTAATTGGAAAGATGGACGTGAAAAAACTACATTTATTCTATTAATGAGATTATTTTCACTATTTTTATAAGATATTAAATGCTTTTTACCATTTGTTTTTTGTAATTAAATGATAAAAATAGTCCTAATAGATGATGATCCTATCAGTATATTCGTAACGGAAAAACTGATTTCAAGGAATGTTTTGGAGCCATTCAAGGTGTTTTCATTTAGTAGCGCTGCTGCTGCATTAAAAGACATATATAAAATCCGGCCTGATTATTTGTTTCTAGACATCAACATGCCAGAAATGAATGGATGGGATTTTTTAGAAACATTTAAGCCTGTCAAAAAAAATCCTGAAATTTACATATTAAGTAGCTCCATTGATGAAATGGATATTACAAAGGCAGGTCAATATAAAAAAGTTAAAAACTACCTTACCAAACCTTTGATAAAACAATATATTAAGCTGATTTTTAACGGTAAAACCTCCAATAATAAAACGCTTCCTAGTTAATCTTTCCAGGCACAATTCATCAGTTTACTCTCAGTCTTTTCTTGTCAGCAACCACAATACAACCTACCTCCTGCCAAAATGGGCAAATAAATAAGTGGCTATCGCACTTAAGGTTTAATAGCCAACAAACCAGCTCCAACCATTAACCTTTCTATCCATATTATTTGGCTTTTACCCTTGAAATTTAATTATATAGTAATAGGGAAATTTATTTTTTTAGGAGTATTGAGAATTGCTATTTTTTTCATTATTTAGCACCGATTATTACTGTTTAATTTCAATTTTATATTTATGAATGAGGATTTTGAGGATGAATTCGAGGACGAATTCAATGACGAAAAATACGACATGGAAGAGGATGTGTTTTTGGATGATGATGAGGATGATTTTGACTTGAATTTAACTGACTTCGACGAGGATGAGATTATTGATGACATCTTTGATGAAGATGATGATTTTGATTAAATGTTTTGTAATTGACTATGATGAACATTCAATAATGCACATTATGATTTAGGGGTTTATTCAGGTGCATAAATTATAGACATAGGTAGCAGGTTTAAATCAATTTAGTAAGCAATAACTTGAGGGATTTCCCCTGATTTTGTTCGGGGAAATTCATCTAAATAATTATTTCCCATACCGTCCTTAATGCAAGCTGCACTCATCTCCTTTAGATATTAAGGCTTTTTAAAAATAGGCTTTGTAATCCCCCTTTTGAGTGTTAAATTGCAAGTAAATCTAACATTTAAAACCATTTCATCATGTTATTAGATATATTTAGCGCCCCTATAGCACTAGGAGCTCAGACTTTCTGGTTGATCGTTGCCATTTTGGTAGGTTTAGGAGCAGGGATTTCTGCTGTTGACTTCAGGAGCTCTGTTTTTAAAAAAGACGACAAAAAAGACTAAAAAAAAGCTGGCAATAAATTGCCAGCTTTTTTTAATTAATAACAAGAGGTTTCTATTTTTTATAAATTCATTGCCTTGAGATTAGGCCTCAGTCTCTTGCCTTTAATTTCCTTTTCTTTTGAGAAAAGAACAATAAATCCTAATGCCTACATGGAATTTATTAGGTCAATGTACATTACCCATTAATTTACGTATTGGTTTGGCCACGACCATTAACACGATACCCGCACCTACCGCAATATAAACGATGAGCATATATTGATTGGGCATTTGGGATAAAGCTTCAGCGGTACCTCCACTGGCTCCTCCTGCAATCCTTCCTGCAATAAGATTACCCATGGCTATGGACAAAAACCACATCCCCATCATTTGCCCAACAAATTTCTTCGGTGCCAGCTTGGTTGTTAAACTTAATCCCACAGGGCTAAGACTAAGCTCTCCAAAAGTATGGAAAAGGTAGGTAATTACCAGCCAGGATGGGGCTGCCAAATCACCAGAAGCAGCGATTTTAGCTGCAAAATACATGACCAAAAACCCTACACCCAAAAATACTAAGCCAAAAGCAAATTTAAGCGGTGAGCTTGGTTCTAGGTTTCTCTTTGCCAGTGCTACCCACATGGCACCGAAAAAAGGAGCGAATAAGATTATGAAAATACTATTGATAGATTGAAAGTACCCTGCAGGTATCTCCCATCCCAGAACTTTCCTATCAGTGAATCTATCAGCGAATAAATTTAAAGAAGAACCAGCTTGTTCAAATCCCGACCAAAAAATTGAAGAAAAGACAAATAAAATCATAACCACAACTACTTTTTTCTTTTCGTCCTTGGTTAGCCTGCCTAAGAACAAAACGTACAAAAAGAAAAGCAAAGCTATAATGGCAATAAGTGTATTGGAAATAGCTGCTATTGCGACTGGGTCAATGGAAAAGACTCCCAGAAAAAAGAGTGAAATAATAATGCCTATTATCACCAATGTCACCCATACTCCTTTAATTAAATTACTCCGTTCCAAGGTTTGTTTTTCATTTGCAGGCAAAACCGGATCCCCTACCCCATTCAGGTATTTTCCTGTCAACTTATATTGAATTAAGCCCATCAGCATTCCAAATCCAGCCAATCCAAAACCCAGATGCCAATCATAGATGGCCAATGTACTGCATGCAATGGGAGCTAAAAAGGCCCCTACATTGATCCCCATATAAAAGATGGAGAACCCTGCATCTCTTTTTGAGCTATTTTCAGGATACAATTGCCCCACAATAGAACTTATATTGGGTTTTAGTAGTCCTGTACCTAACACAATTAAAATTAGCCCCAGAAAAAAAGAATACAGATCTACACCTGAGAGTTGCCCCTTGGGACCATGATTGCCTGAAATTAAAGCCAATAAACCTGGCAAAGCCATGGTAAAGTGCCCTAGGGTAATGATTATCCCACCATACCAAACAGATTTTTTAAGACCTAAAATCCGATCTGCAATCCATCCTCCAGGCAGTGCCATAAGGTAAACAAACATAGCGTATAACCCATAAATTGCACCTGAAGTCTGGTCGTCAAAACCAAGTCCACCTTTGGCTATGGGGGCCGTCATAAATAAAATAAGCAATGCCCGCATTCCATAATAACTAAACCTCTCCCACATTTCGGTAAAGAAAAGCGTCATTAAACCTTTAGGGTGTCCAAACATTTGTGCACCTGTAATCTCCAAATTTTCCTTAGGCGCATTGTGCTTGCCTAAAAATTGGTCTTCTTTTTTCAAAAGCGAATCATTTAAAAACGTAATAAAATTTTATTCCTTTAAGGCTTATGGGCCGAAATATTGCATGATAATACCATAATTTCTGTATTATTGCAAAAAAACAAACTATAGCTTTATGAAAACAGGAGAAATTCATACAGATAAGGGCATATTGAAAGTTGAATTTTACGATCAAGATGCACCTAAGGCAGTGGCAAATTTTATTGATTTAGCTAACAAAGGATTTTACGATGGGCTTAGCTTTCACCGTGTTATTCCAAATTTCATGATTCAAGGTGGCTGCCCTAAAGGCAATGGAACTGGAGGCCCTGGGTATACTATTGATTGTGAGTTGGACGGTGAACTACAGCATCATGACAAAGGTGTTCTTTCTATGGCACATGCGGGTAGAAATACCGGCGGTTCTCAGTTTTTCATCTGTCACAACAGAGAAAACACCCAACACCTGGATAGGAATCATACCTGTTTTGGAAAAGTGACTGAAGGATTAGATCTTGTCGATCAGATCAAACAAGGGGATAATATCATCAAAATTGTGATCAACGAATAATTTTCACAAACCTCAAGTCTGATTTAATCAGAACATTTAAAAAAGTGCCCCGGCAATGGTGGCTGTCATTAAACAGGCTATGGTAGCTGCTAATAATGCACGCATGCCTAATTTTGATAAGTTCCCCTGTTGCCCGGGTGCTATACTACCTATTCCTCCTACTTGAATAGCGATTGAGCTAAAGTTAGAAAAACCACATAGGGCATAAGTAGCGATAACAATTGATTTTGGGGAAAGCGTGCCAGCTTCTTTCATGTCCGCCAAGCCCAGATAAGCTACAAACTCATTGATGACTGTTTTTTGACCTAACAAAGACCCTACCGCAAGCGTATCCTTCCACTCTACTCCTATTACCCAGGCAAAAAGCCTGAAAACCTGACCTAACAGGTACTCCAATGAAAAGCCTGAAAAAGTACCATTTGTAGTGCTTTTTACAAGCGAATTTAAGCCCAGAAATTCACCGATAATATCAGACAACAAATAATTTACAGCTGCTATTACAGCGATGAAAGCCAAGAGCATTGCACCAACATTTAATGCAAGTCTAAGTCCTTCAGAAGCTCCTCTAGACATGGCGTCTATTAGGTTTACATCTGGCACTTCACCACTTATATCCAAATGCTCATCTATTTTTCGATCCTTTTCTTCTGGAATAATGATCTTCGAAATTACTATTGCTGCAGGCGCATTCATTATGCTTGCCCCCAATAGGTAGGTTGCAAATCGGGTTTTTTCAACGGGGTCATCCCCTCCTAGGAAGGCTACATATCCTGCCAAAACTCCTCCAGCTATAGTAGCCATCCCTCCTGTCATCAGGCACATCAGTTCGGACCTTGACATCGTAGGAATGAATGGTTTTACCAACAATGGTGCTTCGGTCTGTCCCAAGAAAATATTTCCAGCTGCCGACAGGCTTTCAGGGCCTGAAAGCCTCATGGTTCTGGACATTATCCATGCAATACCAAATACTACCTTTTGTAAAACCCCTAAATAATATAAACCCGCAGAAACGGTGGAAAAAAAGATGATTGTCGGCAGCACTTGAAAGGCGAAAATAAAGCCAAAGGAATTGGTCGCCAGATCGCCAAAAATAAATTGGGCTCCCTGCTCAGAAAAACTCAGGAACTTAACAAATCCCGCACTAACCTGCGCAAAAACACCTGCAACAAAACCAACTTTAGTAATCAATACACCAAAAATTGCCTGCAACAGTATGCCTATACCGACAAGTCTCCAGTCAATCTGTTTCCTATTTGACGAAAAAATAGAGGCAAAAATCACCAGTACCAAGATTCCAAAAAATCCTCTTAAGTAGTCCATTTAAGCATGTATTTTTATGTCCTGGATTTTGTAATAGGAACCATAATGAATGTTATCCCCATGCAATAAAATAGCTAAAGAAAATTTCACATTTAAATTACCCGTATGGATTGATAGTATACTTAATCAATAATCCTTGTTTTATAATGTGGAAAGCCTAAATCAAAATTGCATTGTACTGTTTTGAATGAGTAAAGGACCCTTTCAATTTCTCCGATTGATTTCATCCCTTAACCTGGCAGCTTTTTCATAATCTTCATTTCCAATTGCCTTGTCTAGCATTTGATTGAGTTTGTCCAGACTAAAATCCTTAAGTGAAGCTTCCTGAGATTTGCCAAGTTCGGAAGATTTCCCTTTACCCGATTTAGCAATACCTGAGGCTTCCTGTTCTCTTTTTTCATCCTCCTCTGTAAACTCAATGGCGGCTTCCGACATTACCGAATTTGCACAATAGATCGGTGCATCAAATCTAACTGCAATGGCGATAGCATCTGATGGCCTGGCATCAATCTCTACCTTCTTGAATGAATTTTGGCACATGATTTTGGCATAAAACACTCCTTCTCTCATATCTGATATCAGTATATGATCTATTGAAAACTGAAAGTTGGAAGAAAATGATTTGAACAGATCATGCGTCATTGGCCTGTTTGGTATAATTTTCTCTATTTCAATAGCTATGGCCTGGGCCTCAAACATTCCAATAACTATAGGCAACTTACGTTTACCTTCCGATTCGCCCAAAACTAGGGTGAAGGAACCAGACTGTGTGCTATTGGAAGATAGCCCCAAGATTTCTAACTCAACTGTATTGTCCACGATTAATTATTTTAATGCTTTAATTGCTTGTGTCAATTTTGGAACCACATCAAAAGCATCACCTACGATTCCGTAATCTGCTGCCTTAAAAAAGGGGGCATCCGGATCATTATTTATGACTACAATATACTTCGAAGCATTTACTCCTGCAAGGTGTTGAATAGCTCCTGAAATCGCTATGGCAATATACAAGGTAGGTGCCACTTTTACGCCTGTTTGTCCTACATGTTCATGATGTGGGCGCCAGCCTAAATCAGAAACTGGTTTAGAGCAACCCTTTGCGGCACGTAAACTATCTGCCAGTTCCTCAATCATACCCCAGTTTTCAGGCCCTTTAAGCCCTCTTCCTCCCGATACAACAACACCTGCCTCTGGCAATAAAATTTCTCCCTCAGCCTTTTCTGCTCCAGTTATTTTGGCTACAAAGTTTTCGTCTGCAATTGTCAAATCCAAAGGTTCTACCTTTATCACTTCACCATCAGTCTTGATGGGATAGATATTCTTTTTAACAGCCAGGATCTTCTTGTCTGCACTTATGGCTGTTTCTGCGAAAGCTTTTCCAGTGAAAATGCTTCGCTTTACTACAAACCCATGGGTCAAGTCGGGCAAACCAACCACATTAGACACAAGTCCTGCATCTAATTTAATGGCTAACCTTGCAGCAACTGCATCTCCCAATGAAGATTTGGCCAATACAAGAGTGGAAGCACCAACCCTATCAAATACCTGGGCGATAGCATCGGAATGAGCCAGTATTACACCTTGATCCAAACGCTTGTCTTCCAAATGAAAAATGGCATTGGCTCCAGCAAGACCAACTTGATCCCACGCTTCACTCCCAATAGACCCTAGGCCTAAAACATTGACCTTTGCCCCGTGCATTTCGGCAAGTCCAGCAGCATAAGATACTGCTTCCAGAGAGGAACTCTTAATTTTGCCTTGATCTTGTTCTATATATACTAATATTGACATGCTAATTTTGTTTAAAGAATTTTGGCGTCATTTTTTAATAAATCTACCAGTTGATCTACATTGTCAACGATTTTAACAGCTCCTTTTGCTGGTGGCAGTTCGTAGGAATTCACAACGGTTTGAGCCGCAACATCCACAGGTTCTTTTACTGTGAGTGGTTTCGTTCTGGCCGACATTATTCCGCGCATATTAGGAATTTTCCATTCCGCAATGGGCTCCTGACAACCAGCAATAAAGGGTAGATCTACCTCGATAAATTCTTTACCACCTTCTATTTCCCTCGATAATTTACCTTTACTTCCTTCAATTTCCAATTTCATGACAGGTGATATGGAAGGTATACCAATTAATTCGCCTACCATGCCGTGAACCATCCCTCCATTAAAATCAATGGATTCTCTTCCCATAAGAATTAAATCATACCCATTGTCCTTTGAAAAATTTGCGATTTGCTTGGCCACAAAATAGGCATCCTTAGGAAATGCATTTATTCTCACTGCTTCATCAGCACCAATAGCCAAAGCCTTGCGAAGGGTAGGCTCTGTTTCTGCTTCACCTACATTTAGGACCGTTATGCTCCCATTACTTTCAGCTTTTAACTCCACAGCCCGTGCCAATGCATAATCGTCATATGGGCCTATAATGAATTGAACTCCATTTTTGTCCAACTGGGTATTGTTATCTATAAATTGAATCTTTGAAGTGGTATCAGGTACATGTGTGATACAAACCAATATTTTCATGAATTTTTATTTAAATTTGTCATTAAAATAAAACGATTAAGCAACTTAATTCCACGAGCATGAAACATCTTGACAGAGTAAAAGAACTCCTGAATTACATAGAAAAAGAACCCAACGACCCTTTTAACCTTTATGCTTTGGCTTTGGAATACCAAAGTCAAGACAAAGAAAAGGCTTCTTTTTATTTTAACAAACTATTAATAGAACATAAAGACTATCTACCTACTTTTTATCACGCTGCATTGTTTTTTGCAAATGCGGAACATTTGCAAAAAGCGGATAAAATCTTTTCTGAAGGCATAGAATTAGCCAAAACTCAAAACAATTTACATGCTAAAAAGGAATTGGAAAATGCTTATCTAAATTTTCAATTTGAAAATGATTAAAACCTATACTTTGTGACAATACTTATAATAACTTCTTTTAGCACTCAACTTAACCCCACCGGTTAAAAAGGTGCTGGTTCATTTCCACCTGGAAAAGGATTTTCTCCTGCTTGATCACCATTTGCTTTGCTACCCATCCTTACCATACCTTCATCATCAAAACCTTTCCCAGTGGCATTGCTGGGAAAGCGACTACCATAAAGTGCTTCCTGGGGCTGTTGGTAAGGCACATTCATTTCCAAATCAGTAAATTTGGTGTATTTACCAATAAACCTTAGTTTAACATTTTCCAGTGATCCATTTCTATGTTTGGCAATAATTACCTCTCCAACTCCTGCTGTATTATTACCGTCTTCATCTTCAGTAATGCCATAATATTCTGGACGATACAGGAAAATAACGATATCTGCATCTTGTTCTATGGCTCCAGACTCCCTAAGATCGGACAGTTGAGGTCTCTTGTCTCCTCCCCTTGTTTCTACTGCCCTGGACAATTGAGAAAGTGCAATCACTGGCACACTCAATTCTTTGGCGATTTTTTTCAAAGCCCTAGAAATACTTGAAATTTCTTGTTCACGGTTACCACCATTACCCCCTTTACTGTCACCTGACATCAATTGAAGATAATCTATTACTATTAATTGGATGTCATTTTGAGCCTTTAATCTACGACATTTGGCCCTTAATTCCAGAATAGATAAAGCTGGTGTATCATCCACAAAAAATGGTGCAGATGTGAGCTTACCTGTTTTATGGATTAATTGCTGCCATTCATAATCGGCAAGATTTCCTTTTTTTATTTTGTCAGAATCCAATTCAGCCTCCGAACTAATCAATCGATTGACCAACTGAATGGATGACATTTCAAGGGAGAAAATGGCTACTGGTCTGTCATGGTCTACAGCAGCGTTGCGAAGAACGGAAAGCACAAAGGCTGTTTTACCCATTGCAGGTCGAGCTGCAATAATTACAAGGTCAGATTTTTGCCACCCGGATGTCACCCTGTCCAGTGCTGTAAATCCAGATGGAACACCTGTAAGGCCATCTTTTTGCCCTTTTTTACTTTCAAGTTCAATTATGGCCTCCCTCATAATTGAACGCATATCTACATAATTTTTCTTGATATTGTTTTCAGAAATCTCAAAAAGGGACTGTTCCATCTTGTCCAGTAATTCAAAAACATCTGTTGTATCTTCAAAAGCTTCTTTTTGAATTTCCGAGGAAATCTTGATCATATCGCGTTTCATCGCCTGTTCGGTGATAATTCTCGCGTGGTATTCAATATTGGAGGCAGAAGAGACCTTGGAGGTAAGTTCAGTAATAAAAATTACTCCTCCTGCCAATTCCAAACTCCCATTTTTTCTGAGTTGATTAACGACAGTAAGTAAATCTATCGGCTCCCCAGCATTAAAAAGATCAAGAATTGCCTCATAGACCAAGCTATGTGCATCCTTATAAAAGCTGTTAGGAGACAGTATATCAACAACAGTAGTCAGGGCATCCTTTTCTAGCATCAAGGCACCTAATACCGCCTCTTCCATATCAATGGCTTGAGGTGGCAATTTTCCCAAAGCAGAAAACGATTCATTTGGCCGCCTTCTGTTATTTACTTTGCGCTCTGATCTATTGCTATTATTGTCTGACATATTAACAAAAGTACCCTATTAAAACCAAAGGTTTTGAACATTTTATGCACTATCTTATCCACATTTCTCTAACACCTACTTAAACAACCAATTATGCATAATGGTATTCCTTTTTCATGAAAATATTCAGAAAATAATTCTTCCTACTTCCTACCTTGCTCCTATCTGAAAACAGCAATATTTATTCCCTATTTATATAAGTAAGTTTTTTGAAATGAAGTTCAACTTTGCTCATCACAAAGTCCCCATATTTTCGTGTGATTCAACACTTCCCTAAAAGAGTCAGGCCAGGCATTTAATAAACTAGGGCCATTTTCCTCTAATTTTTGAAAGCCAGAGAAATTAAGATGTATCCTGCTTTCCAGAAAGGTTTGGTATACTACTCAAAGTAAAAGCTTAAAGCGGTTATTGACAAAATCACGGTCCACTGATACCTGAGGTTGGCCAGCCTGCGTTATTTCTTACAAGTATTAAACAGGATGAAAAACCGGAAAAGACCACGACTAATTGGTGAAGCTACCCTATTAAGGCAGCTCCGTTGCCCGCCTGGATGAATTGAAGGTCAAAGCTTTAAATATGGTAATAATAATTATTTATAGACTATAGGAAGTCTAAAAACCTAAGCTATAATGGCCGCCAAGAAAAAAAATGCAACTCTAAATTCTTAAAAAATCACTATATTTGTCTCAATAATTACGCAAGGAAGATTTACCTATACAATACATTTGATCCGCTGCCTTGAGCAGTGGGCTTTCCCGAACATTTTTATCAAAATAATTTTTCTCATTACTAAATAAAACAAATAAAATGGATTTGAATATCAAAACTCCCATTGCATTTTTTGATCTTGAAGCAACAGGAATTAACATTTCTACAGATAGAATTGTTGAAATTTCAATTTTAAAAATATTCCCTGATTCAACACAGGAATTAAAAACATTAAAAATCAATCCTACCGTTCCTATCCCGTTAGAGACTTCTCTTATACATGGGATATATGACAAGGATGTGGTTGATTCGCCCACCTTTAAGGACGTTGCTAGGGAATTGTTCCGCTTTTTCGAAGGTACAGATCTGGCTGGGTTCAATGTCTTAAAATATGACATCCCCTTATTGGTTGAGGAATTTTTGAGGGCAGGAATAGATTTTGACATTGAAAAAAGAAACCTTTTGGATGCCCAAAAGATCTTTTTTATGATGGAAAAAAGAAATCTTTCTTCTGCCTACAAATTTTATTGTGGCAAGACACTAGAGAATGCACACAGTGCAGAGGCAGATACCATTGCAACCTACGAAGTTTTTAAATCTCAAATCGAAAGATACATGGGCGAAGAACTTGAGGACCTTCAAGGCAATAAAATTGGGATTATGGAAAATGACATGAAGAAAATCCATGGCCTGATCAATGAAAAAATGGTGGACCTAGCTGGTAGGTTTGTATTTAATGATAAAGGAGAAGAGTGTTTTAACTTTGGCAAACAGAAAGGAAAGCCTATGGCTCAAGTGCTAAAGGAAGAACCTGGGTATTATGACTGGATGATGAAAGGGGACTTCCCCCTTGACACCAAAAGAAAACTAACTCAGGTGAAATTAAGAGGTTTTAATTTATAGCCTTTCTAAAACGATATCAAAATTTTATTAATACAATCTCTCCTGAACAACTTTTTTAGGAGGGATTTTTTTATTACTGAATATACAATAATTTTTCTATTCCAAAATGGGATCACTTCAAAACGAGTCAGTCTTTGCTATATTTGGCACTAATGTCAGGTTAATAATTAATGACAGGTAAGGCCACAGTTTATTTAAAATTTTCATCCGAACCAAACCAAAAATGTCCAAAATTCACAAAGCGACAGTACAGGATGTCCAACAGATTCAAAGAATAGCCAAAACCACCTGGCCAGTAGCCTTTGAAGGTATTTTGAGTCAACATCAGTTGGATTACATGATGAGAATGATGTACAATACCCAAGAGCTTACATTCCAAATAGAAAGTGGTGAGATTATTTTCTGGATTGCTGAAATAAAGAATACATTTTTAGGCTTCATGGCTTATGAGCCCCATCTGCCAACTGAATCCCAGATTAAAATCCATAAACTATATATTCTTCCGACTGCACAAGGTAAAGGTATAGGGAAAGATTTGCTAAATAATCTGGAAGATTATGGCAGATCCAATGGGTTTGAAAAACTAACTTTAAATGTAAATAAATACAATTTTTCTGCAATAAACTTTTATAAAAGTCGAGGGTTTGAAAAGATTCAAGATGAAACCATACCAATAGGTCATGGCTTTATTATGGATGATTATGTGTTCACAAAAAAGATATAAACAATGCGCTAGGAATCAATATTTTCGACTTTATTAGCCTTGCTATTGATATCTCTAATCACTTCATCTAGCTCTCCTGCAGATTCGTTAATATGTTTTAATATATTACTTTGTTCATCAGTCAATTCACCAATCATTAATTCAAGTAGGTGTACAAGCCCCATAAGCCTTGCAAGAGGTGCACGAACCACATGAGTTGTACCCACGAAATTTCTTTTAACCATTCGTTTTGCTTCTCTATAGCCCTTAAGTGGGCATGATTATTTGTCACATCAATGGAAAGGACTAATTTCACTTTACCCCATTATAATTGATGGTATTTACACTTGTCTCGACAGTAATAATCTCTCCTTTCTTCTTTTTAATATCTTTGACTAAATTTTCACCACACACATCATCTAAACTTAGATCAAGTAAAATGATGTCGTAACGATTTGGAATGGTTTCTACGGCTGATTTATATGTTTTTGTCCAATCAATTTTGGCAAATGGGGATTTTTCTTCTATTGAATCGGAAATCAAAACGTAATCACCATCATTGTCTTCAACAATTAAAAATTTCAGTGGATCAACTCCTGAACGCATTCATTTAGATTTTAGAAGGCAACTCAACAAGTGAAAACCAAAAAAGTTGGATCTTATGTAGGATTTCATGATAACCTCCAGGCCCAAAAGGCTTAACAATATAGCTATTGGCGTGGTTTGTGTTAGAATAATTAATGTCCTTTTGATTAGAGGAGGTTGTTAGCATTATAACCGGTAATCGCCGTAAACTATCAGACCCTTTTATAAATTTCAAAACTTCTAATCATTTTTGAAAGGAAGATTTATATCCAATAATACCAGATCCGGGGCTGGGTTTCTTTCGGATTTTAGGTAGGAATTTAAAAATTCAAGAGCCTCTCTACCATCTTTAGCAAAGCTAATTCGTAAAGGTAGGTTTAATTCTTCCAGCGCTTCTGAAATTAAGAAGACGTCTCCCTCATTGTCTTCAACTAAAAGTATGTTTAACCTATCCATATTTAAAAATAAATAATCACCCTAGAAAAACAAATAATGCAAATCTGAAGCATTGCCCCTGATTTTAAAAAACCACTATCTAGAACCAAATTCAAAAGTGCGTTTTTTTTAACTCTTGACACAAAAAAATCAAATGTTTATAAATATTATCATTTTATTTATAAGAAAGCATCAAAATTTTTATTTCAAAGAAGTCCAGTGATCCTTAAGGTCTATATTAGGTTTGTATATTAACTATCTCCTGACTAAAATGGTGAAAAATTAAGCATAGCCATTTCTAAAAAAGTGATTATTTCGCGACCGAAAAGGTCAAAAATCTACTTTGGATTAAACATGAGTAAAGCAATTAAAGATTGGGGGGGCTAAACCCATAATACAAATACCCGCACCCATTATAGCCCACATTAATCTATAATCTATTGGCTGGGTAACTTGCTTCTAAAAAGAAATAAAGAATCCTATTTTTTTAATTTTACATAGAATACACTTCCCAGTCCCAGTGTAGATTCAGCCCAAATTTCCCCTCCACAACCTTCTACAATCCTTCTGCAAATTGCCAATCCCATACCAGAGCCCCGTTTAATAAATCCATAATCATATCTTTTTAGAATATAAAAAACACTCTCAAGATTTTCAGCAGGTATTCCTCTACCATTATCCCTAACTTCCACGGTACAAAAATCATCCGATACTGAAGAAGATATTTCGATATTCAAAGGTCTTGTAGCATCTTTAAACTTGATGGCATTAACTATCAATTGGTCGAACAATTGAATAAGCTGCTTGTAATCCCCCATCACTTCAAGCAAGGGTTCAATTTTTAGTTTTATGCTACCCTCCTTAATCTTTTTAGAATTTAGGTGGACAACCTTTTCAAAAACCTTGTCCATTTTCACCAATTCCTGCTTTTGATGGTTTTCAGAAAGTTGAGAAAACGTTACGAGATCACTTATTACAGCCTTTATTTTCAAGAAATTATCTAAAGTAAGCTGCAAAAAATCTATGGAATTTTGCGGCAGTTTTCCTTTGTTTTTTCGGATAAAAAGTTCTAAAAAACCATGACTTTGCCTCACAGGATCAGCTAAGTCAAATGAAGCAACTAATATAAACTGATCCAGTTGTTTTTTGGCATGGTCGGACTTGATACGCTCTTCTTCGAGGATTTGGTTAACTTTCTCAAGTTCTTTGACCTTATCTCCAAAATACCTGTATTGCCTTAGGATTAGAAAATACAAAAGGAATCCTGTCAGCAATACATATGCAACACCGTCCATTGACTTCACCAAATCAATGGTCTCCTTAGAATAATTGGCAAAAAAGAATTCGACAAATTTATTACTCCAGATAATCCAGATAGTACCTGCTAAAACATATATCAATGTAATTTTAAAGCTTGCCTTCATACGAATGCCCTAAATAAAAATCCATTACCTTCCATTAATCCATTGCTAATTATAAAAGACCACAACTTACTAAACTATAATAACTACTTTATGAATCTTATTGAAAAATATTTTACTATTTGAAATGATCTACCCTAAATTAATGAATCACCCTTTTGTTTTTAATTTGGAAATGGGTTTATTTTTAAAAGAACGCCAATGAAAAACAAGAGATTTAATATGCTAAGTATTAAAACAATAATTTCACTATAGTGCGGAAGGAAATCAAATATTTTAATTAGTAAATTTCAAAAAACTATTAAATTGCGGGTATCAAAATAAAGTTTGAACCTTCTTCCCAAAAATAAGGCCCCATCCAAAAAAACACCCGTAAATATGCGCTACTCTTTAATTAAGTTAATTCCCTTCTTACTTTTCTTCTGGCTATCATCTCTTTCGGTTTTGGCTCAAAATGATACGCTCAAAGTACTTAGTTACAATATCTGGAATGGTTTTGACTGGGGTAAAGATATCGAAAGGAGGGCAAAAATGACTGCATGGCTAAAAGGGGTAGATGCAGATGTTATTGGTTTTCAAGAACTTAACGATTTCACCCCCGAAGATTTAAAAACCTGGGCAAATGAAATTGGTCATGGCTATTCCGTATTGCTAAAAGAAAATGGATACCCGATAGGTATTACATCAAAGGAACCCATCCATTTGAAAACGAAAATGCAGGGTGGTCTTTGGCATGGAATGCTACATGCGGAAACCTATGGCATTGATTTTATAGTTGTCCATCTAAGCCCACACGATTGGAAATTTAGAAGAAGAGAGGCTGAAATAATTTGCGATTATACTGAAAAAAGCATCTTCAATAATCCAGACAATCAGTTAATGATTCTTGGAGATTTTAACTCCCATTCCCCTTTCGACGCAAAATTTGATACCGAAAATCCTTTTACACTAAAAAGGAGTCAGCTATCAGACAGCTTGAGAACTATTCAGAATGGTCCTCAAGCCTACCAAACGTTAAGGAATGGCACAGTAGATTACAGTGTGATTTCAAAATTTCTTTCACTCCCATTAATTGACACTGTTCAGAAACGCTTATCTGATGAGGAGAAAAAAACATCTCCTACACCAATGGTAGGGAAAGACATATCAAGTTCAGATTTTGAAAAATATAAGCAAAGAATAGATTATATCCTAATAAGTCCCAACCTGGAGCCCACCCTGCTGGAAGCAAAAATATTGAACCAGGGAATTCCAGACACCCTATCGGATCACTATCCAGTCCTTGCCTCTTTTTTGTACCACAAAACCGAATGAGACTAAAGTGCTTTGGTTTCTTTTTTTAGGTAGTAATATGAAATGATAGCTGCACCAGTATCTGCTAATGGAAATGAGTACCAAATACCTTCCAACCCAAATAAGGCCGGCATTATTATAACCAAGGGTATAAGAAATATCCCTTGTTTACTAAGGGCTAGTAATAAGGCAGGTTTAGCCTTGCCAACAGCTTGAAAATAAGCACTTCCAATTAAGCTGAATGCAAGCAACGGGGTGGCCAAAAAGGATTTTCTCATGGCTGGAATACTTTCCCTAATTAAGTTTTGATCCGCTGTAAACACAGCCACCAAGGGACCTGTAAAAATCATTATCAGGATAAAAATAAAAAATGCTACAATGGTAGAAGACCTGAGGGCTAGTCTAATGGTAGCATGGACACGATTTTGCAATTTCGCTCCGTGGTTATAGCCTGCAATGGGAACAAACCCTTGTGTAATCCCTAGAACAGGGAAATTAGCAAACATCATCACCCTACTTATCACGCCATACATAGACAAACCCATTTCTCCTCCATATTCAAAAAGCTCATTGTTTAAAACAATGGCTAAAATGCTAACAGTACCCTGTCTGGCAAAAGTAACTGCTCCTAGGGAAGCAATCTCAGTGGAAATTTTCAAGTTAGGTTTGATCCTCCCAATGCTCATCTTCATGGTAGACTTTCCAAATACTAAAAACCAAAGCGAATAAGCAGCACTAGCTATGTACGATATTGTAGTAGCCCAGGCTGCACCTTTCAATCCCATATCAAACCACACAATAAAAATAGGATCCAGGATTATATTAAAAACAGCAGGAACGATTAAAGTATACATGGCCACTTTGGGGTAACCTTCCGCTCGTATCACATTATTACACATCATGGCCCAAGCCATAAATGGTATTCCTATTAGAATGATAGTAAAATAATCTTTTGCCGGTTCAAGCACATCTCCTTTTCCTCCAAATAACTTCAAAATTTCTTCAGAAAAAACATAGCCTATGGCGACAAATAAAAGTGCCAGGGTAAGGGTCATCCCTATTTGGTTACCAAAAGTAATGAAGGCCTTTTCCTCATCTGAATCTCCAAAAGCCCGCGAAATAATAGAAGCCCCTCCTACCCCTATAGACATGCCAATACTTGCAATGAAAAAAGAAATAGGCAAAACCACTGTTACAGTGGCAATTCCCAGAGAGCCAACGTATCTCCCTACAAAAATAGTATCAACAATTCCGTAAATAGACAAGACCAATATCCCTACAGCTGCTGGGAGTGCTTGTTGAAGCAATAATTTACCGATTGGGGCTTGACCGAATGAATGGTTTTTGTTTTCCATAAAAATGTGGTACCCCTTGGAACGACCGCATTGATAAAATGTTTAAATACGTAAACTTACTTAAGCTGAATTAATTATTAACCCTTTCCAGTAGCGGTAAATCATTGCTATTTTAAAACCTTGTATCGGTGGCATTATCAACCTTACCTTTAACCCGAGAACTGCATTGGACATTCTATTGGTTGCAAAAAACACTTAAATATCAGACAATTATTTACTGTTTGCGCATTACGAAATAGGCAATTAGCACCCTACTACGTAATGAAATCACTTCCTGAGAAGGGTTAGGGAATTCTATTGTATAATTCCGATTAAAATGACTTAGTGAATTTTATTTTGAGTTTTAGTTGAAGGTCCCTGATTACTTTAAATATTTCTTTGATAGTAACCTTTTGAACTTGGGTAAGTTGGCTGATTTTTATATAATTTAATGGCTGATTTCCTTCATTTATAATAGCTCCTGCTTGTTTTTCCAGGCGAAGCCCCATTAGATAATAATAACCCTGATACAATTCTTTAGATTCTCTGGGACTAAAAACTTTAACCCACATTGCAGCTAACCGCTCAGAAGTGTCTGATTTTCTTTAGCTTCTGTTTTTTTAGCTTCAAGTTTGTGTACTACAGATTTTCGTTTTTTAAAAGGTTGGTGTTTGGTTTTCAG
>Ga0105053_10001613_pt1 | contig 35941 bp, 27 predicted proteins | sample BON01_FD_78093 | JGI IMG/M metagenome (GOLD analysis project Ga0105053, IMG submission 78093) | Freshwater microbial communities from Lake Bonney liftoff mats and glacier meltwater in Antarctica - BON-01 | ecosystem: Environmental > Aquatic > Freshwater > Ice > Glacier meltwater | place: Lake... | reverse complement strand
GCCCCGCGCCAACGGCTCGCCTTGCTGCTCGGCCTCCCGGCTCCGCCCGACGCGGCGGGCCACCAGCCAGTTCCGCCGCCGGCAGCCTGACATCGGGCTTCACCGGTGCCGACGCCCCGGAGCCGACGACAGGGCGCGCGGACGACAGGGCGCGCGGAAGATAGGGCGCGCGGACGACAGGGCGCCAGGCACGGCTGGCGGCAGGAGTATGGCGTTGTGGAGCGGCTTTCGGAACCGCCGGCCGGGCAGCACGTTGGCCAGGGCAGCGGCTTTCGCCGCGCCGTCTCCAGCGATAAGGCGAACATTCCCCCGGAAAATCCGACGAACAAGGAGCCAAGCCATGCGCTTTCGCCTCGTCACTTCCTCCACGCCCCAGGTCGGCCGACCGCGCCGCCTGCTTATGGCGGCCGCCGTCGCCGCGGCCGCGCTCGGCGCCGGTGCCGGCCCGGCGCTCGCGCAGCAGCGCGGCGGCATCGACTACGGCGACGAACCCCCTCCCGGCCCTCAGTTCAACGCCCCCATGCCGTACGGCCGAGGCGCCATTCCGCCGGTCTGGGAGCAGGAGCGCATCGCCGCGAGCGTCGAGGCGCGCCGCTTCGAAGGGCCGCGGCAATTGCTGCGCGCCGCTGAGCGTGCCGTGCGGCAGAACGACTGGGGCCGCGCCAACGAACTGCTCGAGCGCGCCGAGACCGACACCCTGAACGCCGGCGTTGGCCGGGCCCTGCGCGATCCCCAGCTCGGCTATGGCGGCACCGTGCCCGGCGGCGCCGTGGTAGCCCGCATCAACGAGGCCCGGGAGGCCGTGGTGCGGGCCGATCCGCGCAGCGCCATGCACCACATCGGCCAGGCGCTGTCACGCATCGACGACGCCCAGATGTTTGAGGGGCGCGATCGGTATGGCCAGGACCGCATGGCCCGCGACCGCATGGGAGGCGACCGGTCCGAGGGTGACGAGTTCGAACGTGGCTACCGCGCCGGTCGCGAAAGCCGCGGCTTCTCAGATGACCGGCGCGAATCGTCCGGGAATCAGCGGAACTCCGAGCGCTACTGAAGCGCACCAAACCGCCGGCTGACCAGGCGACGGCAGACAGGCCGGGGCGGCGGAAGACAGGCCGGCGCGGCGGCCGGTGGCCCCCCCCGTGAGAGGAGACCATGAAATGACGTTCAAGAACGCCACCTTCCCCACCGCGCTCGCCGCGGCCATGCTTGTGGGCAGTGCCTTCGCGGCGGCCCCGGCCCAGGCCCAGCGCCATGGCTACGACCGCATGGAACAGCCCTACGGACGCGATCGAATGGATGGATATCGTACAGATCGGTCCGGGGCGGAAAACCCCAGCTGGGCCGAGGAGCGCCACCTGTTCGCCAGGGAGATGTTCCGGCGCGGCTACCGGATGGGCCGGATGGACCAGCTGCACCAGCAGAACATGCAACCCGGCATGGGCAGCATGACGCCGAATGACAGTGGCACGATGATCCTGCTGCTGGAACGCGACAAGCAGCAGCAGGTGATGCGCGATCTGCGCCAGTCGCTGCAGTCGGCTCGCACCGCCCTGCAACAGGGCAACCGCAGCGCCACCGAGCAGGCCCTCAACCAGGCTGACCAGACGCTCCAACAGGCCGACGCCCTTCGCAATCAGCAGCAGATCATGCAGTCGCTCGGCCAGGCGGATCAGGCGCTGCAGCGCGGCGACCGCGAGGCCGTCCAGCGTGCCATCCAGCAGGCGCGCCAGGCGATGCGTGACAGCGGGGGGCAGCAGCAGGGCGGATCGCAGGCGGGCGGCCAACTGCCCGGCACCACCAGCAGCACCACGGTGATCATCCCCAGCACGGGCGGGGCCGCCCAGGGCGGCAGCGGCCAGGGCGGCAGCGGCCAGAGCAGCAGCGGCCAGAGCAGCAGCGGCCAGAGCAGCAGCGGCCAGGGTGGTGGCAGCCAGAGCCCCGCCACCGGGCAAGGCACCGGCTCAGCACAGCCGTCGCGCTGACCGCAGCCGACGCCAGCCGTGCGGTCGACGGCGTAAAGCGGTCGCACTTGACGAGTTATCTCGAGAGCAGCCCGCCCCGGTGAACGCGTGCAAAAACCCTGGCTGGATTGGACCAGCCAGGGTTCACTGCGTCGTCAAAGCCGTTGGAAATTCCGGCCTTTCGCCTTATACCAACCGCCATCAAGAACGATCCTTCGTTAGGCAAGGCCAGGGCTTCGCCCTGGACCCACCAGATCCCGAGCGCGCCTCCGCGCGACGGGCCAAGCCCCTGGACCGTAACCATATGATAATAAAATGGTTTCCAAAGGCCGCCGGCCTTTGGTGGGTCCAGGGCAAAGCCCTGGCCTTGCCTTTGTACATCGGTCAATCAATAGGGCGGTTGGTATCAGCAGCGAAAACGCCTCAATTGTTGCGAATCGCGGGATTTGCGTCAGCCTCAGAAATCACCCGTCTTGCGGCATTTGTGCACCAGGGCATTCCATCCCGTCAGCCGCTGCCGATCAGCACCCCGCTGGCGAATACCAGCGCGCCACCGAAGCCCACCTGCACGGCGGCCGAGAACGGCGGCGTGTCCATGTATTTCCAGCGGATCCAGGTGATCGCCGCCAGTTCCAGCACCACCACGATGCAGGCCAGCACCGTTGCCGTCATGAAGTTCGGGATCAGGTACGGCAGGGTATGGAACACGCCGCCCAGCGTGGTCATCACCCCGCAGATCGTGCCGCGCATCCATGGTGCGCCGCGCCCGGTCAGGCTGCCGTTATCCGACAGCCCCTCGGCCATGCCCATCGAGATGCCGGCGCCCACCGAGGCCGCCATGCCGACCAGGAACGTCTCCCACGAACTGCCGGTGGCGAAGGCGGCGGCGAACAGCGGCGCCAGGGTGGAGACCGAGCCATCCATCAGCCCGACCAGCCCGGGCTGCACATAGCGCAGCACGAACAGCCGCCGCGCCGTCTCGTCCTCCTCGTCGCGCGCATCCTGGCTCAGGCTTTCGGTGATCAGTTTTTCGGCGCGGCGCTCATGCGCCACCTCGGCCTCGGCGAGGTCGATGAGCAGTTGGCGGATCGAGACGTCGGTGGAGCGGCTGGCGGCCTGGCGATAGAAGCGCGCCGCCTCCATCTCCATCAGCTCGGCCTGCTGGCGCACCTGGCTCAGGTTGAGTTCCGGCATCTGCCAGATCGGCTTGGGCGACAGGAAGCCGCGCACGTCCTGGCGGCGCACCAGCGGGATGTGCTCGCCGAATTTTTGCCGGTAGATGTCGAAAAGGCGGCGCCGGTGCTCGCTCTCCTCCTCGGCCATGGCGGCGAACACACCGGCCGAGGCGGGGTAGTCGGTGCGCAGACGGTCGGCGAAGTCGAGGTAGATCCGCCCGTCCTCCTCCTCCGCCGCGATGGCCAGCGCCAGCACCTCGCGTTCGCTCAGCTCGTTGAAATTCCGCATCCGTCAGGCTCCTTCAAGGCGCCGGATGATGGCGGCCGGCGCCGGAACGATCAACACGATATGGCAATAATGAGAGTGCTTCGCAACTGCAGTGCGCAGCGCTACGGCCTAAACCCAGCCCGCAGCTCAGTGCCGGAAGTGGCGCATGCCGGTCAGCACCATCGCCACCCCCGCTTCGTCGGCCGCCGCGATCACCTCGGCGTCGCGCATTGAGCCACCGGGCTGGATCACCGCGGTCGCGCCAGCCGCCACGGCCGCCTGCAAGCCGTCCGCAAACGGGAAGAAGGCGTCGGAGGCCACCACGCTGCCGATGGCGAGCGATTGCGGCAGGCCGGCCTTGTCGGCGGCGTCCTGGGCCTTCCAGGCGGCAATCCGCGATGAGTTCACCCGGCTCATCTGGCCTGCGCCGATGCCGATGGTGGCGGCGTCCTTCGCGTAGATGATGGCGTTGGACTTCACGTGCTTGCAAACGCGGAAGGCGAACAGCAGGTCGGCCAGCTCCCGATCGGTCGGCGCACGCTTCGTCACCACCTTCAGTTCGGCGGCCGAAACCTGCCCGGCATCGCGCGACTGCACCAGGAACCCGCCGGCCACGCTCTTGAACGCCATGCCAGGCGCCGCCGGGTCGGGCAGCCCGCCGGTGAGCAGCAGGCGCAGGTTCTTCTTGCGCGCCAGGGCCGCGATGGCGCCTTCGGTGGCGTCTGGCGCGATGATCACCTCGGAGAAGATCGCCGCCATCTTCGCCGCCGCCGCCTCGTCCAGCGTGCGGTTCACCGCGATGATGCCGCCGAAGGCCGATTCGGGGTCGCAGCGCAGCGCCCGGTCCCAGGCCGCTGCCAGGCTGTCGTCGCTGGCCACCCCGCACGGGTTGGCGTGCTTCACGATCACCACCGTCGGCGCCGCGAACTCGGCGGCGCACTCGAAGGCCGCGTCGGTGTCGTTGAGGTTGTTGTAGGACAGTTCCTTGCCCTGCACCTGCCGCGCGGTGGCCACGCCGGGGCGGGCATCGGTGGTGTCGCCCGGCAGGGCGCGGGAGATGTAGAATGCCGCCTGCTGGTGCGGATTCTCGCCATAGCGCAACGCCTGGCGCCGCACCCCGGCGATGGCGAAGCGCGACGGCAGCGCCTCGCCCCGCTGTTGCGCGAACCACGCCGCGATCGCCGCGTCATAGGCCGCCGTGCGGGCATAGGCCTCGCCGGCCAGACGGCGGCGCAGGGCGAGCGTGGTGCCGCCATGGGCCTCGATCTCGGCCAGCACCTCGCCATACTGCGCCGGGTCGGTCAGCACGCTGACGAAATCATGGTTCTTCGCGGCGCCGCGGATCAGCGCGGGCCCGCCGATGTCGATATTCTCCACGCAGTCGTCGAATGCCGCGCCGCGTGCCACCGTCGCCTCGAATGGGTACAGGTTCACCGCCACCAGGTCGATCGGCGCGATGCCGTGCGCCTGCATCTGCGCCAGATGCTCCGGCAGGTCGCGCCGGCCCAGGATGCCGCCATGCACTTGCGGCACCAGCGTCTTCACCCGCCCGTCCAGTATCTCGGGGAAGCCGGTATGCTCGGACACCTCGGTCACCTTCACGCCCGCCTCGCGCAGCGCCTTGGCCGAGCCGCCGGTGGACAGGATCTGCACCCCGCGTGCCGCCAGCGCCTGGCCGAGCGCCACCAGCCCCGCCTTGTCGGAGACGGAAATCAGCGCGCGGCGGATCGGGGCGATATCGGTCATGGAGGGGCCTCGTGGGGCAATGGCGATGGCCGGGCGGTGGTAGCCCTACAGCCCCATCAGGTCCAGCGTGTGCGCCACAACCCTGGCCTCGGTGTAGTGCTCGCGCGCCCGCGCCAGCCCCGCCGCCCCCATGCGCGCGCGCAGCCCTTCGTCGCCGGCGAGCCGGCCTAGGGCGCGCGCCAGCGAGGCGGCATCGCGCACCGGCACCAGCAGCCCGGTTTGCTCCGGCACCACCTGCTCGCGCGGCCCCTCGATGTCGGTGGCCACCACCGGCAGCCCGGTCAGCATCGCCTCGATCACCGACATCGGCAGGCCCTCGAAATGGCTGGGCAGCACGAAGATGTCCGCCGCCGCCAGGACCTCGCCCACGTCACGGCGATAGCCGAGCTGGCGCAACCGGCCGGTTTCGGCGAAGCGGGCGAAATGCGGTTCCAGATCCTCGCCGCGGTCGCTGGCCAGGCGCTCGCCCACCACCCACAGCTCGGCCGGCACGTCGCGCATCGCCGCCAGCAGTTCCAGGTAGCCCTTGAACACCACGACGCGGGAGACGATCACCACCGCCACCGTCTCCGGCGCCACGCCCAGCGCCGCGCGCACCCGCGCCCGCGCCTCGGGGTTCGGCCGGAACACCGCCGGGTCGCGGCCGTTGCCGATGGCCACCGCCCGCCGGCTGATCCACAGCCGCCGCGCCACCACCGACTCCTCGCGCGAGACGTTCATGTACACGTCGGTCAGCCGCCCGCCGATCCACTCCATCGTAAAGCCGCCGATCCGCCGCAGCCACGAGCCGGACTGCTTGAACAGGTAGCCGTGGCAGGTGAAGGCCACCACGGGCACCCCGCTCACCCGCGCGGCCAGGCGGGCCAGGAAGGCGCTGATCGGCATGTGGGCATGCACGATGTCCGGCCGCTCGCGGCGGATCAGCGCCACCAGCGCCAGGAATGCCCGCAGATGGGCGCGCGGCGACAGCGTGCGGGCGAACGGCAGCGTCTCCACCCGGAACCCCTCGGCGCGCACCTCGTCCAGCAGCGCCCCGTCGGCGCAGGCGCCAACCACCTCGTGCCCGCGCGCGCGGATGCCGCGCATCAGCGGCAGCAGGAACTGGCGCAGCGAGAAATCGACGTTGGTGACTTCCAGGACCTTGAGGCGCTTCCTGCCGGGCGCCCCCACGGCGGCGCCCTCCGTCACCCGACCCTTTTCTAAAGGGGTCGTCACCCGACCCTTTTCTAAAGGGGTCGTCACCCGACCCTTTTCTAAAGGGGTCGTCACCCGACCCTCTTTTCTGAAGGGGTCGTCACCCGACCTTGGTGATCGCCCATCGCACCTGCTGCGGTCCGTCCTGCGTGCCGGTCAGCACCACCTGCTCGCACTGGCGCGGTTCGGCGCCGCCGAGATAGATGCTCTCCTCCAGCCCCACCTTCGCCCCGTCCGCGCGCAGCCGCCAGCCGCCGCCGCCGGGCAGGCGCAGCAGCACCGCCTCGCCGTCCTGTTGCAGGCTGGCCTCCACGCCGGGATGCAGGTGGAAGCGCACCACGAAGGGCTGCGGCTCGGCCGCCTCCACCGCGTCCTCGCCGCGAATATCCTCGCCGCTCTCGGCCATGTAGATGCGCCGGCGATGGATCGCGCCATAGGGCAGCCCCCAGCCGTCGTGGCTGGCGTGCAGCCAGTGCGCGCCGCTGGCCTCCTGGCGCGACATCTCCACATGCTCGGGCCGCCGCCCCATCCCGTCGGCGCGCAATTCGGCGGAACTGGTCTCGGCGATCACCAGGGTGGAGTGGGCGGCGGTGGCGCGGCAGGCGTCGCGCCATTCCTGCCCGGCCCCCGGGGCGGCGCCGCAATTGACGATCAGCCGCTCGCGGCCAATGGAAAGCTCGAAGGCCAGGGTGCCGGCATGGGCATTGCGGTCCAGCTTGGCCGGGGCCGGCGCGCCGCAATCCATGATCATGACGGTGCGCCCCGTTTGCAGCCGCTGGAACCCGCCCTCGGGCAGTTGCGACGGCACCCGCCCGGCGCGCCCGGCCTGGGTCAGCACTTGTTCGATCAGGCTTGGCGTCTCCTCGCGGCTGCCGTTGAACAGCGCCAGCCCGCCATCGCCGTGGCGCATCAGCTTCAGGGCCGGGCCCATGCGCTCGATCGTGCGCACCAGCGGCTCGGGCGCCGGTGCCTGGGCGGCCTGCAACAGGGCGCGGATTTCCACCAGGTCCTGCAGCACCGCGAGCTGCTGGGCGGGGGAGCGCTCGCAATGGCAGCCATCGGGCAGGATCTGGCGGTTGAGTTCCTGCGGCAGCACGCGCAGCGCGCGCGTCAGGAACGTCGCATGCTCGGGCAGCGCCACGGCGGCGGCGATCAGCCCCTTCACCGCGGTCAGCGCTCGCGCGTCCAGCTCCTCGGCCGGCAGGGCGGCGGCCAGCACCCGCGCATCGGCCACGAGGCGCGCCATCAGGCGCTGGCGGAACCCGTCATCGGCGGAAGCGGCGAAAAAGTCGTAGTGGCCGAGCCAGGCGGTGATGCGCGCGCCGATCACATCCGCCCGGTCGGCCAGCCGCTCGCGCTCCGGCTCGGTGATCCAGTCAGACACCAGGGCGCGCGCGCGCATCCGCGCCGCATCGGTGCCCAGCGCGCGCAGGTCGCGCAGCCAAGTGAAGCCGTGCACCGCCGCGCGCAGCAACGGGCTGCCGGCGGTATCGGCGAAGCCGCCCGGGCGCAGCGCCACGCCGCCGCCGCCCATCACCAGTTCGCCGCGCATCACCATGCCGCCGCGCTCCACGTCGCCCAGCCACGGGTCGCGCACCGGGTGGGCCGGGGCGTCCGGCACGCGGGTCATGCGCAGGCTGGGCATGCGGGCCAGTTGGCGGCGGGCGTCGCGCAGCCAGGTGCCGGGGGTGATGCCCTTCATGCCGGCACGGTCCGCAAGGCGCTGATCGCGGCGGCGTAGTCGGACGCCCCGAAAATCGCCGTGCCGGCCACCAGCACATCGGCCCCGGCGGCGATCACGCGCGCTGCCGTGGCCGGGGTGATGCCGCCATCCACCTGCAATCGTATGTCGCGCCCGCTGGCCGCGATCGCCCGGCGCACCGCCGCGATGCGCGGCAACTGGCTCTCAAGGAAAGGTTGGCCGCCGAAGCCCGGATTGACCGTCATCACCATCACGGTATCGCACATGTCGAGCACTGGAAGAACCATCTCCAGCGGGGTAGCCGGGTTCAACACCACGCCAGGACAGCACCCCAGGCTGCGGATGAGCTGCAGCGAGCGGTGCAGATGCGGCCCGGCTTCGGGATGGATGCTGATCCGCTGCGCCCCGGCCTCGACAAAGGCGGCGATATAGGGGTCCACCGGGGCGATCATCAGGTGCACGTCGAAGGGCAGCCGGCAATGCGGCCGCAGCTTGGCGATCACGGGCGGCCCGAAGCTGATATTGGGCACGAAATGCCCGTCCATCACGTCCAGGTGCAGCCAGTCGGCGCCGGCGGCCTCCACCGCGCGCATCTCGTCGGCGGCATGGGCGAAGTCCGCCGCCAACAGGCTGGGGGCGACCAAGATCGGCGAAGCGGAATGGGGATGCATGGCGCCTTTCTACCCAGGTGAATCCGCGCCCGACAAGCAAGCGGGTGCGCGCTACAGGCGCACCAGCCGGGCGACGAAGAAACCATCCATCCCGCCGCGCTCCGGCCACAGCGCCGGCGTGGTGCGCAGCCAGCCCTGGGGCAACAGCGCCTCGGGCAACAGCGTCTCGTCGGCCTGGAACGGCTCCCCCCGCACGGGCAGGCGGGTGAGGGCTGCGGCGATGCGCTCCGGCCCCTCCTCGGCCTGCAGCGAGCATACCGCATAGACCAGCCGCCCGCCCGGCCGCAGCATGGCGCAGGCCGCTTCCAGCAGCCGGTCCTGCTGCTCGGCCATGGCGGCGATGTCGCGCGGGCGGCGCAGGTGCAGCACTTCGGGATGGCGGCGGATGGTGCCGGTGGCGCTGCACGGCGCATCCAGCAGCACCGCGTCCAGCGCCACCGGCGGACGCCAGGCGGTGACATCGGCGGCGACGATGTCGGCCGACAGGCGCAGCCGGCCAAGATTGTCCCGCAGCCGCGCAATCCGCCCGGTATCGCGCTCCACCGCCGTCACCTGCGCCCCGGTCTCGGCCAGCTGCGCCGCCTTGCCGCCCGGGGCGGCGCACAGATCGGCCACCCGTTCGCCCGGCTGGACGGCCAGCAGCCGGGCCGGCAGCGCCGCGGCGGCATCCTGCACCCAGAAATTTCCCTCCGCGAAGCCCGGCAGGTCGGCGACGCGAGTGCCGGGCGGGTAGCGCCACGAGCCGGTCGGCAGCGCCGTGCCACCCGGCGGCGGGTCGGCATGGGCGGCGATCGTCAGGTCCAGCGACGCCTCGTGCTGGTGCGCTTCCGCGATCGCCCGCGCAGCCCGCCCCCAGCTTGTCCACAGCCAGGGCGGCGTATCCAGCCGCGGCCCATCCAGCCCCTCCAGCGCCGCCTTCCCCTCGCCGGCAACCTTGCGCAGCACCGCGTTGACCAGCCCGGTGAACGGCGCCAGCCCGCGCGCCCGCGCCAGCCCCACCGCGGTGGCCACCGCCGCATGCGCCGGCGTATCCAGCAGCAGCAGCGCGGCGGCCCCCATGCGCAGGATGTGACGCACCGGGTCCGGTGGCGCCTTGCGCAGCTTCGGTTCCAGCACCGCGTCCAGCGTCCCGGCGCGGCGCAGCACCGCGGCGGCAAGGCGGTGCCCGGCCGCCTTGTCGCGCGCCTCCATTGCCGGCAGGGCGTCGAGCGCATCGTCGAGCGACCGGCGACGGTCGAGGACCGCGCTCAGCAGGTCGAAGGCGGCGAGGCGAGTTGGGTCGGAGGACATCAGAAGAGTCTTCTTTTTTGTGAACAAAAAAGAAGCAAAAAAAACTTCATCCGATTCGCATGGGGCGCAGCCGCGACCTTCCAGGCCGGGTGGGGGTCCGAGACAAATGGATGAAGTCTTTTTGCTTCTTTTTCTTCAGAAAAAGAAGATTTTTCCTTAAACATTGAACCGAAACAGCAGGACATCGCCGTCTTTCACGACGTATTCCTTGCCCTCGACATGCATCTTGCCCGCCGCCTTGGCGCCGACTTCGCCCTTGCAGGCGATGTAGTCCTCGTAGCCGATCGTCTCGCAGGCGATGAAGCCGCGCTCGAAATCGCCGTGGATCACCCCCGCGGCGGCCGGCGCCTTGGTGCCGGCGGTGATGGTCCAGGCGCGCGCCTCCTTCGGCCCGCAGGTAAAATAGGTCACCAGGCCGAGCAGCGCGTAGCCCTCGCGGATCACCCGGTCCAGCCCGCTGTCGTGCAGGCCCAGGCCCTCCAGGAACTCGGCGCGGTCGGCCTCGGGCAGCTGCGCCACCTCGGCCTCGATCGCCGCCGAGACGACGACGACGCGCGCCCCCTCGGCTGCCGCCCGCTCGGCCACCCGTGCGGAATGGGCGTTGCCGGTGGCCACATCGCTCTCGGCCACGTTGCACACGTACAGAACCGGCTTGCTGGTCAGCAGTTGCAGCCGGCGCACTGCCTCCTCCTCGCCCTTGGGAATTGCCGTGCGCGCCATCCGCCCGGCGGTCAGCGCGGCGGCGATCGGCTCCATCAGGGCGATCTGGGCGATACTCTCCTTGTCGGCGCCGCGCGCCTTCTTGGTGGCCGCCAGCAGGCGCTTCTCCAGGCTTTCCAGGTCGGCCAGCATCAGCTCGGTCTCGACCGTCTCGGCATCGCGGATCGGGTCCACGCTGCCTTCCACATGGGTCACGTCGCCGTCCTCGAAGCAGCGGAGCACGTGGATGATGGCGTCCACCTCGCGGATATTACCCAGGAACTGGTTGCCCAGCCCCTCGCCCTTGCTGGCGCCGCGCACCAGGCCGGCGATGTCGACGAACTCCAGGCTGGTCGGCACGGTCTTCTGCGATTTTCCAATTTTCGTCAGCATGTCCAACCGAAGGTCGGGCACGGCGACACGGCCCACGTTCGGCTCGATGGTGCAGAACGGATAGTTGGCGGCCTGTGCCGTGGCGGTGGCGGTCAGCGCATTGAACAGCGTGCTCTTGCCCACGTTGGGCAGGCCGACGATGCCGCAGTTGAAACCCATCTTACTTCGAGTCCTGTGTCAGAAGCGCCACGCGCGTCATGAATTCTTCCGGCTTGTCCGCCGCCAGCAGCGGCGCCGCATCGGCCACCGCATCCAGCAGGTCGGCCAGCCAGTCCTGGTCCACCTTGGCGAAATCGCCCAGCACATGCCCGGTCACCCGTGCCTTGTCGCCGGGGTGGCCGATGCCCAGGCGCACCCGCCAGTAGTCCGGCGTACCCAGCTGCCGGTCCATGCTGCGCAGGCCGTTGTGCCCGGCGGCACCGCCACCCTTCTTCACGCGGACCTTGCCGGGGACAAGGTCCAGCTCGTCGTGAAAGGCGGTGATGTCCAGCGGCGCCAGCTTGTAGAACGCCGCCGCCGCCTGCACGCTCTCGCCCGAGACGTTCATGTAGGTGAGCGGCTTGAGCGCCAGCACCTTCGCCCCGCCGATGCTGCCCTCCGCCACGACGCCCTTGAAACGCTGCCGCCACGGGCTGAACCCGTGGCGGCGCGCAATCGCGTCGATCGCCATGAAGCCGATGTTGTGGCGCTGGCGCAGCATGCCGGGCTCAGGATTGCCCAGCCCGACCCACAGCTTCACGGCATCGGCCTCCGGAAGGGATCAGGTCACTTCTTCTTCGCGGCGGCCTTGGCGGGTGCCTTGGTGCCGCCGGCCGGGGCCGCGCCACCCGCCTCGGCCGGGGCGTCGGGCATCTTGGTCGGCGGGGCCAACGTGGCGATCACGAAGTCGCGGTCGGTGATGGTCGGGCGGATGCCCTCGGTGCCGGTCAGGTTCGACCAGCGCACGTTGTCGTTGATGTCCAGCCCCGCCAGGTCGGCCTCGAAATGCGCCGGCACGTTGTCGGGGTCGACGTAGCACTCCACGGCGTGGCGCACCACGTTCAGCATGCCGCCGCGCTTGAGGCCCACCGAGGTGGCTTCGTTGTTGAACACCACCGTCACCGCCACGCGCATCTTCTCGCCGGGCGCCAGGCGCTGGAAGTCGATATGCTCTGGCAGGTCGGTCACCGGGTGTAGCTGCACGTCGCGGATGAGCGCGCGCGCGGTTTCCCCGCCGACCTTCACCTCGTACAGGCGCGAACGCCAGCCGGACTGGTGGATTTCGCGCAGCACGGTCTTGGGCTCAAGGGAGATGAGGGTGGGCGCCTGCTTGGCGCCATAGATCACGCCGGGCACCATGCCCTGCCGCCGGGTCGCGCGTGCTGCCCCCTTACCTGCACGCTCGCGCGAAGCGGCCTCGATCGTCACGAAGTTGGCCATTGGTTCGCTCCATATGAACAGTCAACGCCGGCCTCCAGGGGTGCCGGCGCGCAGAATTCGTCCTGGCCATACGGCCCGACCGGGGCGATGTAGCAAGCGGCGGGCCGGCAGGCAAACCCCTTGACGGCGCTTGTGCCATGCGCATCCTGTATTGCAATGGAATCGTTCCTGCTTCTGGGCCTGGCGATCGTCGGCGGCTGGGTCCTGGGCATCGCCGGGTTCTTCCAGGCCCGCCGCGCCCGCCGCGACCTCGCCGAACTGCGCCGCACCCTGGCCGCGGGCGAGAAGGTGCTGGCCGAGCCCGATCCGATGGCCGCCCACCTGGCCGAGTTGCGCGCCGGAGAGGCGGCAGCAGCACCGGCATACGCGGCACCACCGCAGCCCGCGCCGGCCCCGGCCAACCCCTTCGTCCGCCCCTCCCCCTTCGGCCCGCCGCCCGGCGCACGCGGCTCGGTGCCCGCCGCCGGCCCGCCCACCGTATCGGCCTCGGCACCGGAGCCCGAGGCTTACGGCCCACCGCCGCCGCCCGCCCCCCCGAAGCCCCGCCTGGACATTGAGGCGCTGCTGACAATGCGCTGGGGCGTGTGGCTGGGCGCGGCGGCGCTGCTGCTGTCCGGCGTGTTCCTGGTGCGCTATGCCGCCGAGCAGGGCTGGCTGGGCCCTGAAGTGCGCAGCGTGCTGGCGCTGCTGCTGGGCGGCGCCTTGCTGGGCGGCGCCGAATGGCTGCGCCGGCGCCCGGCCCCGGCCCTGCAAGGCACGCTGGCCGCAGACCATGCCCCCGCGGCCCTGGCAGCGGGCGGCGCCGCTGTGCTGTTCGGCGCCGCCTATGCCACGGGTGTGCTGTACGAACTGGTGCCGGCGCTGGCCGCTTTCGTGCTGATGGCGCTGGCGGCACTGGTGGGCATCGTCGCCTCGCTACGCTTCGGGCCGCTGGTCGGCGTGATCGGGCTGGCCGCCGCCTTCGCCACCCCGGCGCTGGTCGACTCGCAGGCGCCTTATGCGCCGGGCCTGTTCGGCTACCTGCTGTTCGTCACCGCGGCCGCAAGCGTGGTGGTCCGGTTCAGCGCCTGGGCCTGGCTCGGCTGGGTCGCCACCCTGGGCGGCGCGTTCTGGGTGGCGCTCGCCACCACCGGCGAGCTTGGCCCCGAATATTGGGCGCCCGGCCTGTTCGTGCCCGCCGCCGCCGCCCTGCACCTGCTGCTGCTGCCCGGCGCGGCGCTGGACCACCCGGTCGGGCGCCGGCTCTCCTGGGTGCCGATGCTGCTGCTCGGGCTGGCCGGCGTGTGGCTGTCCAGCGAGGTGAGCGACTTCTCGGTGCGCCTCGGCGTGCTGCTGCTGGCCCCGCTGGCGGTGGCCAAGGGTGCCATCGAGCCACGGCTGGACCGCCTGCCATGGCTCGCGGCCGGGCTGTTCCTGTTGGTCATGCTGGTCTGGGCGATGCCGGCTTGGGAGCCGACGGGCGAATTCATCACCATCGAGGGCGTGGTGCAGGCCTTCCTGCCCGGCGCCTGGGCGCCCGGGGTGATCCGCCCGCTGCTGTTCACGGCCTTGGCGATGGCCGCGTTCTTCGCTGCCGCCGGTCTGGCGATGGAACGCCGCGCCACAAACCCGGTGCGCTGGGCCGGCTTGGCCGCCGCAGTGCCGGTGCTGGCCCTGGGGCTCGCCTATTTGCAGGTGGCGCGCTTTCAGGCCGATATCCTGTGGGCGCTGGCCGGCGCGGCCCTGGCGGCCGGCCTGCTCGGAGCAGCAACCCTGGCCATGCGCGAGGACGCCAGGCAGCGTGCCGGGGCCCATGCCGCCGGCGCGATGGCCGCCATGTGCTTCGGCGCCGGGGTGCTGCTGCACGACCAGTGGGTGACGCTGGCGATCGCCCTGTTCCTGCCGCCGCTCGCCTGGATCGAGGCCCGCGCCGACCTGCCGGCGCTGCGCCGGGTGGCGCTGGCGGTGGCCGGCCTGGTGCTAGGCCGCCTGCTGCTCAACTGGTGCGTGCTCGACTACCGCTTCGGCACCACGCCGCTGCTGAACGGGCTGTGGCTGGCCTATTTCGTGCCCGCCGCCTGTTTCTTCCTCGCCGCCCGCATCTTCCGCCGCCGCGCCTACGACATCGTGGTGGCGGTGCTGGAAGCCGGCGCCGTCGCCTTCACCACCGTCTTCGTGGCCCTGCAGATCCGCCACTGGGCCCAGGACGGCGCCATCACCGGCGACGGCGATGCGCTGGAGGCCGGGCTGCACGTGACCGCGCTGGCGGTGCAGGCGCTGGCCGGCCTGTTCATCGCGCGGCGCACCGGGCGGGCGATGGCACGCTGGGCTTGGCGCATCCAGGGCGCGCTGGCGCTGGCCGGCGGCGCGCTGCTGCTGTTCGCCAACCCGATCTGGACCGGCGCCACCGCGAGCCAGGCCTCGCTGCTGTTCGGCTACCTGTTCCCCGCCATGCTGGCCGCCGCCGCGGCGGCACAGCCGGAGGCGCGGCAGGTTCGCCAGATGCTCGGCGGCTACGCCCTGCTGGCGGGTTTCGCCTGGCTCAGCCTGGTGGTGCGCCTGCTCTACCACCCCGGGCAGAACCTCGACATCGCCGAGGTGCTGGACGCCGAGATGTGGAGCTGGTCCGGCGCGTGGCTCGCCTATGGCGGCGCCCTGATGGCCGCCGGCATCCGCTTCAAGACCCGCGCCATCCGCCTGGCCGCACTGGGGGTGATCGCCGTGGTCGTGGCCAAGGTGTTCCTGCTGGACATGGCCGAGCTGGACGGGCTGTGGCGGGTGCTGTCGTTCCTCGGCCTCGGGCTGGGGCTTATCGCGCTCGGCGCGGTGTTCCGCCGCTTCGTCGCCGCTGCCCCGGCTACGCTCCTGGAGGTGCCGGGGGCAGCCGCCCCAGGAACGCCAGCAGCGCCGCCGTGACCGCCTGCGGCTGCTCCTGCTGCACCCAGTGGCCGGCGCCGTCGATCAGCACCGGCGGGCCCATGTCGGTGCAGGCCTGCCGCTGCATCCGCTCCAGCGCGCCCGGGCTCTGCTGGATGCCCCAGTCCTGCCGCCCGGCGACGAACATGGCCGGGATGTCGATGGTCCGCCCGGCATAGAGCTGCTGCTCGCGGGTGAAGCGTTCCTCGAAGCGGCAGCGGTACCACTGCAACCCACCCTGGAAGCCGGTGCGGGCGAACTCGCCGCTGTACACCGCCAGTTCCACCGCGCTGAGCCAGCGGCAGGCGGCGATCTCGGCCGGCGCGGGCATCTCGGCGGCAACGGTCGCGGCCATGCCGTGCGCGTGGTCCATCACGTAATAGGTCGGCATCTTCGCCAGTTCGGCGGCGGTCCAGCCGGCCAGCGCAAAAGGCTTGTTCCCCGGCCAGTCGGCGCTCTTGTGGTGGTAGTAGGCGCGCAGGAAATCATGCACCCCCTGCGGCGCGCGGTGCATGTCGGCACCGGCATCGCGGGTGGAATAATAGCGCTGGTAGTGCTTGCGCGGGCGCTCCAGCGCGGCGAGATCCGCATCGATGTCGCCGCTCGCAGGCTTGGCCGGCAGCGCCGGCGGTCCGGTGAAAGGCGCGCTCATCAGCACCACCGAGGCAAAGATGTCGGGCCGGATCAGCGCGCTCCAGGCGGCCACCGAGGCGCCGAAATCATGCCCCACCACGCAGGCCACCCGCGCATGGCCCAGGGCGCGCACCAGCCCGAAGGCGTCGCGGGCGAGATTGGCCATCCGGTAGCTCGCCAGGTCGCCGTCATAGGCCGGGTCCCAACCGGTGGTGCGGCCATAGCCGCGCTGGTCCGGCGCCACCACGTGGTAGCCGGCCCGCGCCAGCCCCGGCATCACCTTGCGCCACGAATAGGCCAGCTCCGGAAACCCGTGCAGCAACAGCAGCAGCGGCCGGCCCGCACCCTCGGCCCCCTCGAACCCGGCCTCCAGCACATGCATGCGCAGCCCGTTGACGTCGTCCACGAAGCGGCTGCGCACCCCCTCCGGCAGCACGTCCGAATCAAGCGGGCTCATCGCTTCACCACCACCACCACCGCGATCAGCATATGCAGCCCGGCCATGCACAGCGACAGCGGCAGCCGCAGCGACAACCACCACACCGGCGCCACGAACCGGCGGCCCAATTCGCGGTCCACCCACAGGCAGGCCAGGAAGATGCCCGCCATCAACGCGACGGACAGCGGCGACAGCGCGAACACCGCCGCCCACGCCGCCAGCGCCGGCAACACGCTGAGCCCCAGCCAGTAGCCGAGGTCGCGCGGATGCCCCCGCGATGCCGCGATCCCCCACCACGCGCCGCCGAGGAAGCTGATGATGCAGGCGGCATAGGTGCCGGCGGCACGGAAGGCGATTTCCTGCATCGGGCGGATGGCGAACAGGATCACCCCCAGCGCGATGACGGTGGGCAGCAACCCGGCGGCGCCGAACACCAGGGCGGCACGAGGGGGCAGTTTCGATGGGTCGAGCATGCGCGAGCATAACGCCGGCCGGCCCGCCTGGGCAGTCGTCATTGCGGCGGCACGATCTCCACCGGATGCCCCCGCGCCACGGTGAACCCGGTGCCGCACACCTCGATGTCCAGCGCATCGCCCGCCTCCAGCCCGACATGCACGCCGCCGCGTCGCGCCACGCGCACCCGCAGGTGCCGGCCGCGCCACTGCACCGCATAGTCCAGGCTCGCCCAGTGCGGCGGCAGGTGCGGGTCGATGCGCAGCGTCTCGCCCTGCCAGGACAGCCCGCCAAAGCCCATCACCGCCACCTGCCACATCCCGCCCAGTGCGGCGATATGCACCCCGCCGGCGCTGTCGCCGACCACGCCGTCCAGGTCCTTGCTGTCGGCCACGCGGAAATGGCGCAGCGCCAGGTCAGCCAGGCCCAGCCGCGCCGCCAGGAGGGCGTGCATCGCCTCGCTGAGCGAGCTGAGATGCACGCAGCGCGGCGCGTAATAGCGGAAATTGGCCAGCTTGGCGGCGTGGTCCGCCTCCTCCGGCAGCAGCACCAGCAACGCCACCACGTCGGCCTGCTTCAGCACCTGCGACCGGCTGCGCCCCTCCGGCCCCAGCCGCGCATCCTCGGCCAGCGCCGACTCGCGGCTGCCGCCCAGGTCCACGTCGTCGAGCCCGAAGAACCCCTCGAACTGCTCGAACAGCCCGGTTTCCGGGTCGTGCAACACGGCGATCTCGTCCGCCGCCGCGCGCCAATGCTCCGGCTCCGCCTCGTCGAGCCCCAGCCGGGCGGCCAGCCCCACCCAGTCATCCGGCCAACGCTCCCGCAACAGGTCGGCCACATCGGCCGCGCGCCGCAGGTTCCAGCGCGCCATGACATTGGTGAAGGCGTTGTCGTCGATCCCCTCATGAAACTCATCCGGCCCGATCACCCCGCGGATATGCCGCCTGCCATCCGCCTCCGGCACCGCGCGGCTGGCCCAGAAGCGGGCGGTCTCCATCAGGATCTCGGCGCCCGGGCCGCGCAGGAAATCATGGTCATGGGTGGCGTTCCAGTAGTGCCACACGGCATGGGCGATATCGGCGGAGATGTGCTGCTCCTGGATGCCGCACAGCACCGCCACAGGCTCGCCGTCGTCGCCGACGATGTGGTCCGGCGTGGTCTCCTCGCCGGTATCGGCCGACTCCCAGGCATACAGCGCGCCCCGCCAGCCCATCGAGGCCGCCTTGGCCCGCGCCGCGGGCAGCGTGTGGTGGCGGTACATCAGCAGCGCCCGCGCCGCCGCCGGCCAGGTCAGCGTGTAGAATGGCAGCAGGTAGATCTCGGTGTCCCAAAACACGTGGCCGAGATACGAATCGCCGGTCAGCGCCCGCGCCCCCACCGACACAAGGTCGTCGTCCGGGTTCGCCGCGCTGACCAGGTGATAGACGGCGAAGCGCAACGCCGCCTGCGCCGCCGCATCGCCGCCCACCGACACCCCGCTTTCGTGCCAGCGCCGCGCCCAGGCGGCCTCGTGCGCCGCCAGAACGCCGCGCCAGCCCTGTGCCCGGGCCTCGCCGAGGGCGGCGCGGGCGGCGGTGGCCAGTTCGTCCCCGGTCGCCGGTTCGGGCGGGCCGTCATCGCGCACCGCGGCCACCAGGCGGCTGAACAAGGCGGGCTGGTTGGCCTGCGCGCGCCACTCCCATGCCCAGCCCAGCGGCTCGCGGCGCCCCGCCGCCACCTCAGTGCCACCGACATGCAGGCAAGCCGCCCCGGCCATCGCAAGCTGGCGGGCGCCGTGTTCAGTACGCCAGATGCCCAGGTCTGGGGCGATCCGCGCCAGGTCCAGCCCCACCCCGGCCGCATCGAAGCGCGCCTCCAGCGCCATCGCCACCCCGTCCCGTCCCGCCTCCACCTCGATCAGCTGCAGGCCGATCCGCGGCGTGGCCCGCGAGGCCGCGCGCAGCGAGCGCACCCGCACAATCACCCCCGCAGCGGTGCGCTGCACCCACTCCACCATCAGCACGCCACGCCGCAGGTCGAGCACCCGGCGGCTGGCCAGCACCTCGCCGGTGCCGAGCACGAGTGCCACCCCGTCCACCCGCACCCGCACCCGCAGCCAGTCGGGCACCGGCACCAGCACCGGTACCGGCGGCTGGATGTCCGGCGTGTCGAACAGCCCGGCGACATAGGCGCGCGGCCACGAGGCCGGGCGGATCGTGCTGACCAGTGTGTCCCAGGCGGTCGCGCGGGCGATGTCGCGGGTGCCGCGCACCGCCAGCAGCCCGTTGCCGATGGCCAGGCGGGATTCGATATCGGCCTCGCGTTCCGGATCATGGCCCGGGGCAGCAATGACCCAGCCGGGATCGCCGGTCGGTTCGAATGCAGGACACATGTCTCAAACTTCCCCTTCGCCGCACTGGCGCAGGCAGCCGGCCGCCAACGCCGCCACCGATACCTCGTCCAGGCTGGCCACAACCAGCCGGGCCCCGGCTTCGCGCAGCAGGGCCGCTTCCCCTCCCTCGGCAACACGATCGCTGCGCGCCACCCCCACGCTGCGCATCCCGCCGGCGACCGCCGCCTCAATCCCCGCCGGGGCATCCTCCACCACCAGGCAGCGCGCCGGCGCCATGCCCAGCTCGGCGGCGGCGAGGAGGAATATCTCCGGATCCGGCTTGCCTCGATGCAGGTCGCGGCCGCACGCATCGACGTCGAACAGGTCGAGCAGGCTGCGCCCTTCCCCGGCGGCCACGCGGCGCAGCATCCCGGCGGCGTTCTTCGACGACGATGCGGCGGCCAGCCGCAGCCCCGCCGCGCGCAGCCGCCCGATGAAGCGCACCGCGTCGGGGAAGGTCGTGAACCGCTCGGCCTCGATCAGCGCCTCCAGCCGCGCCTGCTTGGCCACGGCATAGGCCTCGGCGCGCGCAGCGGCATCGGCCACGCCCAGCGCCGCCAGGGCCGCCCGCGCCCCGGCCATGCGCGGCTTGCCGGCGACATGCGCCTGGTACATCGCCGGGGTGAAGCGGCCCGGATCGGCGAACCCGTCCAGCGCCGCGCGCCACGCCACTTCGTGCGGTGAGTCGAGCACCACGCCGTCGATGTCGAGTATCACCGCGCCGAACGGACCGCCGGGGGATTGCGCCGCCATGGCCATGCTCCTGTGTTGCCTACGGGATATGTCCATGGACGAGGCCGGGTTCAGCACCTGCCCCACCCATACCGCCGCGCCGGCATCACTTCGTCACGAGGCCATCAGGCGGCCATCCGGTCGCCGGCCGGCCCCAGCAGGAACTCCACGTCGTCGGCTTCTATCCCGGCCAGGTCGCCCTCGCCGCTCAGCGCGATCCGCGCCAGGTCGGCCTTGCGCTGCTGCAGCTCGACGATGCGGTCCTCCACCGTGTCCGCGGCGATCATCTTGTAGACGAACACCGATTTCGTCTGCCCGATGCGGTGCGCCCGGTCGGAAGCCTGGTCCTCGGCCGCCGGGTTCCACCACGGGTCGTAGTGGATCACCGTGTCAGCCGAGGTCAGGTTCAGCCCGCGCCCGCCCGCCTTCAGGCTGATCAGGAACAGCGGCACCTCGCCCGCCTCGAAGGCGCGCACCGGCTCGGCCCGGTCGCGCGTGTCGCCGCGCAGTTCGACGAAGCCGATGCCCAATTCGGCCAGCCGCGGCTTGATCAGGTCGAGCATCGAGGTGAACTGCGAGAACAACAGGATGCGCCGCCCCTCGGCGATCATCTCCCCGGTCATCTCCATCAGGTCATCCAGCTTGCTCGACGCCTCCACCAGCCGGGCCGAGGGCAACTTGACCAGCCGCGGATCGCAGCACACCTGGCGCAGCTTCAGCAGGGCATCGAGCACCACGATGCGGCTCTGCGCGCTGGTCAGGTCGGCGATCTGCTCGCGCACCTTCTCGTACAGCGTGCCGCGGATGGTCTCGTACAGCTCGCGCTGCTCGGGGGCGAGGTTGATGCGGCGCAGGATGGTGTGGCGCGGCGGCAGGTCGGGCGCCACCTCGGCCTTGGTGCGGCGCAACAGGAACGGGCGGATACGGCGCACCAGCTGCACCCGGCGCACCGCGTCGTTGTTCTTCTCGATCGGCGTGCGGAAGCGCTTGGTGAAGGTCTTGCGGTCGCCCAGCAGGCCCGGCATCAGAAAGGCGAACTCCGACCAAAGTTCCTGCAGGTTGTTCTCGATCGGCGTGCCCGACAGGCAGAGCCGGTGGCGCGTGTCCAGCTGGCACACCGCGCGGGTCGCCTTGGCGTCCGGGCTCTTGATCACCTGCGCCTCGTCCAGCACCACCAGGTGCCAGGGCCGCAATTTCATGTCCCCGATGTCGCGCGCCAGCACGGTATAGGTGGTGATCACCACGTGCACCCCGTCCAGCGCGGCACGGCGGGCGTGGCGGTCCAGCCCGTGCAGCACCGCCACCCGCAGCCCCGGCGCGAACTTGGCCAGTTCGGCGCCCCAGTTGCTCACCAGGCTGGTCGGCACCACGATCAGCACCGGCCGGTCCAGCCGCCCCTCGGCGTGCTCGATCACGATGTGCGCGATCGTCTGCGCGGTCTTGCCCAGGCCCATGTCGTCGGCCAGGAAAGCGCCCATTCCGTGCGCGCGCAGGTGCTGCAGCCAGTCCACCCCCTGTTGCTGGTAGGGGCGCAGGGTGGCGGTGAAGCCCTTCGGCACCACCACCGGCGGAATCTCCGGCTCGTCGCGATAGCGCGCGGCATAGGCCGAGATGGCGCCGGAATCGTCCCAGCGCGTCGGCAGCAGTTCCTCCAGGTCCAGCACGCCCGCCGCCTCGGCCTGCGGCAGCACCAGCACGCCCTCCGCGGTGCGCCGCGCCGCCTCCATCAGGTCGGCCATCACCGCCAGCAGCCGGCGCATCCGCTCGGCCGGCAGCCGCAGGATGCGCCCGTCATCCAGGCTGGTGATCAATTCGCCGTCCACCACCTGGGCGGCGGCGAACCCGCCCCGGTCGAGCAGCCGCGACAGGATCGGCAGCAGCGGCACGCGCAGCCCGTCGATCTCGATGCCCAGGTCCAGCGCGATGCTGCCGGCCTCGGCACCCGCCTCGGCATCGGCCACGCGCAGGTCGTAGTCGCCCACCGACTGCACCACACGCGGCCCGAAATCGCCCTCGATGTGGCTGCGCCAGCCCAGCGCCACCAGCGCCGGCACCCGCTCGCTCACGAAACTCTGCCAGCGCTCGGCGGCGTCGCGGCCGCGATGGACGAACACCATGCGCCCCTTGGCGGTGGCGCCCTCGGCGATGCGCATCTGGCTGAACCCCTCCTCGCGCAACGCCGCCAGCGCCGCGGCCTCGGCGGCCCGGTCGCGGCGCAGGAAGCTGGGGTTGCCCGGCGCGTCGCCCGGGCGATGCGCCCGCACGAACTGCCGCTCGTCATCCGCCGGAGTCAGCACGCCGGCATAGTCGAAATCCACCGCCAGGGCATCGACCCGCTCCATCTTGGCGAAGCCGTCGGGCACCTCTACCTGGCGCAGGCGCAGCACCGGGATGGCGGCGCAGTCATGGATTACCGGCTCGGCGGCACGCGCGGGCAAATTCATGCCGCGGCGCGCCGGCACCTCGGCCGGCCTCGGCGCCGCCCCCGGCGCCGAACGCTGCGGCGCACGAATGGGCGAAGGCACCCGCGGCACGGGTGCGAATGAACGCAACCGCACCCGCCCGACCGCGCCGGAGGCGGCATCCACATACCACGGCCCGGCGGCACCCAGGATCACCGCCGAGCGCGGCGGCAGGTTCGGCGGCACGTTGGCCTGGAAGGCGCGCTCCTCGCCCAGGCGCAGCGCCACCCCGGTCGCCCGCCAGCGCCCCCGGCCCATCCGCGCCAGCAGTTCCAGCACCGATGCCACGGCCGCCGGCGCCACCTCGCTGGCCTGCGCCGTACCGCCGCCGAGCATCCGCGCCATGATCCGCACCGTCTCGGGCATGGTCCGGTCGGCCAGGATGCGGGCGGGCGAAGTCGGCTCCAGCCGCCCGCTGCGCTCGCCGATCAGCACCGTGCTCACCGTGCAGGCCACCGGCGGGCTGCCCGGCGCCAGTTCGAACACCAGGCGCTGCGGCTCATGCGCGGAGGCCGGCGAGGCGGGTGCCGTCAGCGTGTCCATGAAGTTGCGCTGCGTCGCCCGGCGCAGGGCGGGGTGGCGGTCGAGCGCGGCCAGGGCGCCAGCCGCCATGTGGGCACAGGCCCGCTGGCCGCAGGTGCAGCGGTTTTCGAAAACCACGCGCGACCCGAGCATGGCCGGGCTGATCGTCGCGGTGTGGCGCAGGCCGACATGCTCCACCACCACCTCGATCGCGGTTTCCTGCAACGTCACCTGCACGCTCGCCAGCAACACCAGCGAGCGCCCCCGGGTGAGCGTGCGCGCATCGAACAGGCGGCCGAGGTCATCGGTCGAAAACGGCGTCAGCATCAGGGCAGGGTGGTCCTCGGCAGTGGCGCGCAACCGTCACATAGCCGATGGGCGAAAGAATGGCGAAACGGCGCGTCCAGCCGTGCCGGAACGCGGCCAGCAGGCCGCATGGGGTGAGGCGGGCCCGATAGGGTTCCAAGCGGCGGCCCGGAAGCCCAACCGGACCGGCCCCCGCGGCCCGATTATGTGTGCAATCGCATTCCACAGGGCGGCTCAGATCGCCAGCCGCACCCTACCCCGCCTTCGGCCAGACTCTATCTGGCCTTGGGCCACGCCCCATAGGCGCTAGGATAAGGGAGGCTGGGCTCTGCCCAGACCCGCCAGGGGCTAAGCCCCTGGACCTTTACCTACAAGAATAATTAATGATTACAATTAGTTGATAGTTTGGGAACGCTAAGAGTTTCCTGGCTGAGCCAGCAGCCCCAGATTGATATACGGCTTCGACTAATGGCCGCTGGCACGGCCATTAAAGATAATGGGATCAAAGGGTCTCCGACCCTTTGCGGGTCGAGGGCAGAGCCCTCGCCTTTCTTATCCTAGCGCCTATGGGGCCACGCCCTATCTCGCCTTCAGCAGGTCGCCCACCTCCAGCAGGATGAACTCGTTGTCGTCGGCCTGGTTCGGGTCGCGCGACGAGGAGAACGGCAGGTTGTTGTCGTTGCCGACGATGATGTGGGAGGCGTCCACCACGTCGACATTCTCGATGGTGAAGAACGGGAAGGCCAGCACCCCACCGTTCAGCGGCTTGCGGGCCTTGTTCTGCGGGTCAGCGATCTTCATCAGATCGATATGGCCGATCTTGCGCACCGGCGCGCCGACATTGGCGTCGGAGAGTTCGATCTTGTAGACGCGCTTGAACGACGCCGGCGCATGGAAGCAGGTTTCGGCGCGGGTGCCGGCCGGGCAGGCGCGGTCGGCAGTGCCCTCGTTGTTGTCGCGCTTGATGACCAGGGCGGTGGTGGCGTCGATCATGTTGAAGTCGCCGATCGCCAGGCCGTTCGCCTCCAGCACGTATTTCCAGTGCCGGCCGGTCCACTTGCGCGCCGCGACATCGAATTCGAGGATGCGCAGGAACTGGCGGCCGTCATGCTGCTCCCAGCCGTTGTTCTCCGCGTTCCACAGCGGGCCTTCCAGCATGCCGTAGAGGAAGCGGCCATCCTTCGACGCGGCCAGGCCTTCGTAGCCCTTGGAGCGGCGCAGGTTGAAGGCCATCGCCATGTCCGGGGCGGCCGGAGCCACCAGCGCGGGATGATCGGGCGAGCGCACCGGCTTGCCGTCGGCCATGGTCTCGAACACCGCCTTCACGCGGCCATCGAGGCTGGCCTCGATCAGGAACGGCCCGAACTCCTCGCCGATCCACAGGCTGTCGCCGATGATCTGGAAGCCTTCGGGATCGAAATCGGCGCCGGTGAGGTAACGCTTCTCCGTGCCTTCGTGAATGATGCGGAAGGGCACCTTGCCGTCGGGGTCGTGCAGGAACACGGTGCCGAGGCGGTTGACCGCGCCCGACGCCCAGTCGATGCGGTAGTGGCTGAGGAACAGCATGGCGTCAGGCGAATTGGCCTTGGAGCCGAAGCCGTTGTCGGTCAGCGCCCAGAAGCTGCCGTCGGGCATGGTCTTGATGCCGGAATGGCCCTGGACCGGCTGGCCTTGGAACGGCAGCGACAACCCGGTGGGGCGGCCGGCGGACTTGCCCGGCACGGTGCCCACGGCGGTCACACGCGCGCCGGTGGTGAACTTGCCCGAAACCTTCAGATCGGCCGGCGCCTCGGCGGGCGCGGGCAGGAAGCTGGCGGCCGGCAACACGGCATGGCCGGCCAGGATGGCGGGGAACGCCTGGTCGGCGCGCGCCGGGGCAAGCGGCGTAGCCGTGGCGAGCAACGCGAACGCTGCGCCGGCACTGAGTAGGCGATGAGATACAATGGGACCCTCCTGTTGGGGTCCCCGTGAACCATCCGATCCGCGTCAGCGGCTTTACCGAACTGCGTCAGGCACGTGAAATCAGCAGTTCAGATCACCAGGCCGCCATCGACATGCAGCACCTGCCCGGTGATGTAGCCAGCATCGGGCGAGGCGAGGAAGGCGATGGCGGCGGCGATGTCGTCGGGCAAGGCGACGCGGCCCATCGGGATCCATTTCAGCCGCTCCTCCATGCCCGCGGTGCTCAGCGCCACATGGGCGCCGGCGTCCTTGCGCACGAAGCCGGGGGCGACGGCGTTGACCGTCATGGCCGGGGCGAACTCGACGGCCAGCGCGCGGACCAGCGCCTCCAGCCCGGCCTTGGCCGCCGCCGAGGCGGGGAATTGCGGGAAGTTGGGGCGGAAGGCGTGGGCGACGAAGCTGCTGACGGCGACGATGCGCGGGTCGGTGGCCTGGCGCAGATGCGGCAGCGCGGCGCGGGCCAGACGCAGGAATCCGGTCTGCATGGCCTGCACCGAACGCTCGAACACCTCGTCGGTCATGGTCTCGGCCGGGGTGCGGTCGGCAAAACCGGCATTGGCGACGACGACATCGAGCCGGCCGAACTTTGCGGCCGCCGTCGCCACAAGCGACGCGGCGGTGTCGGGGGCGGCGAGGTCGCCCAGCATTTCGGCAACCTCGGCGCCCTTGGCGCGGCCTTCATCCGCGACGCCCGCAAGGCTGGCGGCGTTCTTGCGGGTGTGGGCCAGGATGGCAACGCCAGGGCCGGCCATGCGGCGCACCACCGCGGCACCCACGCCCGTAGCGGCACCGGTGACCAGGACCACGCGCCGCGGGGCGCTCATTGCGCGGCCACAGCGAGCTCGGCGGCCTCGGCGCGGACCCAGACGGCGGTGTCGTGGAACACCGCGCCGCCGTTGGGCAGGGCCGGGTCGTCGCTGGTGAGGGCGTTGATGCCGACGCCGCCTTCATGGTCGGCGTGGGGCCAGATGCTCTCGGCCACCGCCACGCCAGGCTGGGCGCCCTCGGCGAGGCGCGCATGCAGCACCACCTCGCCACGGGCATTGCCCAGGCGGACCCGGCCGCCCTCGGAGAGCCCAAGCCGGGCGGCATCGGCGGGGTGGACCAGCAGGGTGGGCCGGCCTTCGCGGCGGCGGGAGCTTGGCATCTCGGTGAAGCTGGTGTTGAGGAAGCTGCGCGCCGGGGCGGCGACCAGGCGGAACGGACGGTCGTCGCTGGCGCTGTCGATCGCGGGCACGTGGTCGGGCAGCGCCGGCATGCCGGCATGGGCGGGGCCGATGGCGGCCCAGTCGGCGCGGAAGCGGAATCGGCCGTCGGCATGGCCGAAGCCGCGGACAAAGTGAGACGTGTCGAAATCGGGCTGGGCGTCCACCCAGCGCTCGCGCAGCACGGTGGCGGCATCCGGCCAGCCCGAGGCGCGCAGGGTTTCGTCGACGATCTCCATCTCGGTCATGGCGAAGCCGCGATGCGTGGCGCCGAGCCGCGTCGCCAGGCCTTGGAGCACCCGGTGGTTGCTGCGGCATTCGCCGGGCGCCTCGATCAGCTTCGCGCCGATCTGGATGTGGCTGTGGCCACCGGCCTGGTAGAGGTCGTCGTGCTCCATGAACATGGTGGCGGGCAGCACGAGATCGGCCAAGCGCGCGGTCTCGGTCATGAATTGCTCATGGACCACGGTGAACAGGTCCTCGCGCAGGAATCCCCGTCGCACCTTGTTGGAATCGGGTGCCACGGTGACCGGGTTGGTACTCTGGATCAGCAGGGCGTTGATCGGGGGGCCGTCCCCCTCCTTTCCTGGGCCCAGATCGCGGCGGTCGCCGGTGAGCACAGCGCCGATGCGGCTCTGGTCGAGCACGCGGGTGGCGGGGTCGAGCACGTCGAGCCCTTCGATCAGGGTCTTGTCCCAGTGGTAGATGGCGCGGTTGTTCCAGAAGGCGCCGCCGCCCTCGTGCAGCCACTTGCCGGTGACGGTGGGCAGGCAGGTGACAGCGTGCAGGGCGACCGCACCGTTGCGGCTGCGGGTGAAGCCGTAGCCGGTGCGGATATAGGCGCGCGGGGTTTCACAGTAGAGTTTCGCAAATGCTTCGATCTGCGCCGCCGGCACGCCGGTGATGACGGACGCCCATTCCGGCGAGCGCGCGGCGGCATGCGCCTCCAGCGCCGCCGGATCGTCGGCGTATTTGGCCATGTAGGGACGGTCAGCGAAGCCGTCGCGAAAGGCGACGTGCATGACCGCGCAGGCCAGCGCGGCGTCGGTGCCGGGGCGCACGGCCAGATGCAGGTCGGCCACCTTGGCGGTGCCGGTGAGGTAGGGGTCGATCACCACCAGCTTGGCGCCGCGTTCCTTGCGGGCGCGGGCGACGTGGGTCATGACATTGACCTGGGTATTCACCGGGTTGCCGCCCCAGCTGACGATGAGGTCGGCCACCGCCATCTCGCGCGGATCGGGCCCGGCGATGCGGCCCACCCCCGCCTCCCAGCCACTTTCGCAAACACGGGTGCAGATGGTGTTGGCCTGGCGGGAATAGCCCAGGTCGTGGCGCAGGCGGTTAATGCCGTCGCGCTGCACCAGGCCCATGGTGCCGGCGTAATAGTAGGGCCAGACGCTTTGTGCGCCGTGGGTGCGGGTGGTGGCCAGAAAGGCCTCGGCCGCACGGCCCAGGGCCTCGTCCCAGCCGATGCGGCGGAACTGGCCGCTGCCCTTGGGGCCGCTGCGCAGCAGGGGATGGGTCAAGCGCTCGGGGTGGTGGATACGCTCGGCATAGCGCGAGACCTTCGAGCAGATAACGCCGGCGGTGTAGCTGTTGGCCGCGGCCCCGCGCACGGCGCCGATGCGCGCGCCGTCATGCACCTCCACCTCCAGGGCGCAGGTGGAGGGGCAGTCATGCGGGCAGACGGAGGAGCGGATCTCGGGCATTGCGGCTCCGGGGAAGGTGATGGCGGCGCAGCGTGGCCCGAATGCGGCGGGTAAGGCAATGTCTGGATGGCCAGACGATTGATCGGGGCGCGGGCGCATGGTTGGCTGGGCGCATGGTAATCGTTCCTTCCCGTTCCACCGGCGCCGCTCGTCCGGCCGCCCGCGTCAGCATCCGCCTTGACCTGGCCTCTGGCGCGCGGGTTGGGCCCGGAAAGATCGCGTTGCTGGAAGAGATCATGCGGACCGGCTCGATCTCCGCGGCCGGGCGGACGCTGAAGATGTCCTATCGCCGGGCCTGGGAGCTTGTGGAAGACCTGAACCGCCATCTGGGAACGCCGGTGGTCGCGGCCGTGACGGGGGGCAGTGGCGGGGGAGGGGCGCGATTGACCGAGGCCGGGACGGCGTTGGTCGGGGCCTATCGCGCCATTGAAAGTGCAACGGACGCGGCCGCGGCGCGCCACCTCGCCGCTCTCGCCGGGCGCACCGATCCGGAGACGTGAGTGCCGCCGAAAGGATGGGGGACACTTTCATCACGGCGGGACGTGGCGAACGGGAGGGCAAACGAAAACGGCGGCGCCGAGTGGCGCCGCCGTTGATAGTGGTCAGGTGATCGAGAGGATCAGGCAGTCTTGCGGCGGCGCGACATGAGCAGACCGATCAGGCCCGTCCCAAGAACGGCCATGCTGGCGGGCTCCGGCACGTCGGTCATTCCGACGATGCTGGTCAACTGGAGTTGGCCCGCCGTGCCGTCCCCGTTCGCGGCGAGCGCACCTTGGCCGACGCCAGACGGCGCCACTTCGAAGGGACCGCTGAAGCGGGTGTAGTAGGGGCCGCAATCGACGCAGCCCTCGGCCCATTGCAGATCGCCGAGAAACGCTTCGTAGGAACCCGTCGGGGAAAGCGACACGATCGAGTTCAGACCGATATTTTCGTCGGTGAGAGCGCCAACGCCCCACGACAGCGCGAACACGAAGTCTTCCGCTGCATTAAGAACCGCGATGCCCGCAGCCACCGGAAACACGTCGGTGTTGGATGCTCCGTTCGCCGAATCATAGATCACCGAATAACCGGTGGCGCCGCCCGACGTGGAGAAATTATAGGCCGTGACCGACCAGTCGCTGCCATCCTTGGTCAACGTGATGGTGCCTGCGGCGGTGCCGCCATCGACACCGAGGACGTTAAATTCGTCCAGCGGCTCTTCAGCCGCCCACGACGCGGTGTTCATATAAGGACCGAACGTAAAATCGCTGAGCGTCCACGTGTAATCCTGTGCCGAGGCGCTCGAGACCCCTGCCGCGAACAGCACTGCAGCGCCGGCCATGCCCCTGAAAGTCTTGTTCACCAACCACTCTCCATTTTGCACGCCGCCAAGCTTCACAACATCGCCCGCCGGCTTCGAGAAACCATAATCATCTCGTCTTCAAGCAAGCCGCATGCCAACATATTTTTTAGTAGCGTTTTCCGTAAGTTAGAGAGAAACGTGTGCGTCTCCAGGCCAGCAGCGGCAAAGGAGTGTAAACTTATCTGACACTCGCTCGCGGGCGCGCCCGGCAAGGGCATGAAATCTCTAATGGTTATCAATGAGTTAATTGGCGCATGCCCGGTATTCCCGGTGTAAAGTTATCTGACTCGGCGGCCACGGCGCTCGCCGGCCCATCAGGAGCCAGTGCCCATGCCATCGTATTCCTCCACCACGCTTGCCGGGGGCGTGGCGACCGCGCTGACTGTCGCAGCCACCCTCTACCTTGCCCTGCTGGTGGCGCTCTATGTGATGCAGCGGCGCATCCTGTTCCTGCCGAACCGGGAGCCGCCGCTGGTGGAACTGGTTGGGCAGCCGGGGCTGCAGGCAACCAGCGTTACCACCACCGATGGCCTGACGCTGCTGGCCTGGTGGCTGCCGCCGGCGGAGGGCGCGCCGGTGATCCTGTACCTGCACGGCAATGCCGGCCATATCGGCCATCGCGGCGACCGGGTGCGATGCTTCGCCGCGCAGGGATGGGGCGCGCTTCTGGTGGAATACCGCGGCTATGGCGGCAACCCAGGCGCGCCAAGCGAGGCCGGGTTGCTCGCCGATGGCGCGGCGGGCATGGCTGAACTGGCCCGCCGCGCCATTCCAGCCGCGCGCATCGTGCTGTGGGGCGAGTCCCTGGGCAGCGGCGTGGCGGTGCCGTTGGCGGCCACGCACGAGGTGGGCGCCGTGGTGCTGGAGACCCCCTTCACCAGCATCGCCGACATCGCGCGCGCGCAGTACCCCTACGCCCCGGTGGACCTGTTGCTGAAGGATCGCTTCGATTCGCTGTCGCGGGTTGCCGCGGTGCGGGCGCCGCTGCTGATCGTCCAGGGTGGGCGCGACCGCATCGTGCCGCCGGCCATGGGCCGCGCCCTGCTGGCCGCCGCCACCGCGCCGGCCGAACTGTGGCTGGCCGAGGAGGGCGGGCACAGCGACCTGCTGGATTTCGGCATGGCCGGGGCGGTGGCGGATTTCCTCGCCCGACGCTTGCCTGCACCGGTGAAGGCGGGCGACAACTGCGCCCCATGACCCGTGCACGCGATATCGGCCTGGCCTGCGGCCGCCTTTCCCCCGGCCCACTCAACCGCATCAGCGACGTAGCGGGCGTGAGCGTCGGCCATCGCACCCTGGTCGATGGCGACATCCGCACCGGGGTGACCGCCATCCGCCCCCATGCGGGCGACCTGTTCCGCGACCGGCCGGTGGCGGCGAGCCACGTGCTGAACGGCTTCGGCAAGAGCATCGGCCTGATGCAGGTGGACGAGTTGGGGCAACTGGAAACGCCGATCCTGCTGACCAACACGTTGTCGGTGGGCACCTGCGGCACCGCGCTGATCCGCCGCGCCATCGCCGAGAACCCGGCGATCGGGCGGCGCACCAGCACCATTAACCCGCTGGTGTGCGAGTGCAACGACGGCTACCTCAACGATATCCAGGCCCTGGCGGTGACCGAGGCGGACGCGCTGGCCGCACTGGACGCGACCAGGGCGAAATTCGAGGTAGGCGCCGTGGGCGCCGGGGCGGGCATGAGCAGCTATGGCTTCAAGGGCGGCATCGGCAGCGCCTCGCGCCAGGTGGTGCTGGACGGCGCCGCCTTCCATCTCGGCACGCTGGTGCTGGCAAATTTCGGCCGGGCCGGCGACCTGCGCCTGCCGGACGGGCGGCGCATCGGCCCATCCCCCGCCACGCCGGCCGCACCCGAGCGCGGCTCGGTGATCGTGGTGGTGGCCACCGACATCCCGCTCGACCATCGCCAGTTGCAGCGTGTGATCCGCCGCGCCGGGGCCGGCCTGGCCTGGACCGGCTCGTTCTACGGCCATGGCAGCGGCGACGTGTTCCTGGGCTTCACCACCGCCAACCGCACGGCGCACCCCGCGAAATCCGACCTGCTGGGCCAGCGGGTGATCGCCGAGGAATGCATCGACCTGCTGTTCGAGGCGGCCGCCGAAGCCACGCAGGAGGCGGTGCTGGACGCGCTGGCCGCCGCCGAAACGACCACCGGCCGCGCGGGGCACAGCCGCCCGGGCCTTCACGCCATTTTGGGGACAGTCGTATGAGGATCTTCATCTCCGCCGACATCGAGGGGGTGGCGGGAGTAGTCAACGCCCAGCAGGGCACGCCCGGCAACCCGGAATACGAGCGGGCGCGCCGGCTGATGACCGAGGAGGTGAACGCCGCCATCGCCGGCGCCATCGAGGGCGGCGCCACCTATGTGCTGGTCAACGACAGTCACGGGCCGATGGTCAACCTCATCCCCGAGGACCTGGACCCGCGCGCCGAATGCATCATCGGTCGGCCGAAGGCGATGATGATGACGGCGGGTTTGGATGCGAGCTTCGATGCGGTGTTCTTCACCGGCTACCATTCCGGCGCCGGGCGGCACGGAGTGCTGTCGCACACGGTCAGCGGCTTCGCCTTCCAGGCGCTGCGGGTGAACGGCATCGACTGTGCCGAGGCCACGCTCTATGGCGCCTATGCGGGCAGCCTGGGCGTGCCGGTAGCGCTGCTGTCGGGCGACGACCAACTGGAAGCCCAATGCGCGGAGCTGTTCGCGGGCGCCCAGATGGTGGTGGTGAAGCAGGCGCTGGGCCATCGCGCGGCGCGCGCGCTGTCGCCGGAGATGGCGCGTGCCCGCATCCGCGAGGGGGCCGAGCGCGCGGTGCGCTCGGTGGCCGGCTGCACGCCCTACACCATCCCCGGCCCGTGCCGGCTGGAGGCCGATCTGGCCAGCGTGGGCATGGCCGATCTGTGCGCCACCATCCCGGTCGCCACCCGCACCGGCCCGCGCAGCGTGGCGTTCGAGACCCCAGGGGTGGAAGGCGCGCTGCAATGGATCAGCGTGCTGGCGACCTTGTGTGGGACAATGCGGTAGAGAACCCGATTCTTGCGTGGTGCGCGGGTTGCGCACCACGGCTCAGCCCGGCGGGACGCGCACGCCCAGGGCAGCGAGCGGGGGCGGGGCTATCTTGTTGCGCAGCACACCAGGCAACAGCTTCAGCAGGGCGGTATCGTCGAGAAGCCGTGCCAGCAGGGTCGGTTGGCGCGCCACCTCCATCAGCACGACGGCACCCGGGGGCACCACCGGGGACGGCCAGTCCGCGGGAAGGGGGCGGCGCGGCCGTGGATTGATGTAGCAAAGGGAGCCGGGGCTGCAGGGGCCCACGGCCACCTTGTCCAGCAGCCCCTCGTTCTCCAGCAGCCACGTGGCCCCGCGCAGGGTGGCGGGGTCGGTCAGCACCGGCCCGGGTGCGGTGCGCGCGAAGGCCACCAGGCCGCGTTCGCCAAACATCAGTGTCCGATTCGCCATGATGCTCACCATGAAGCCGCTGCCGACCAGGGCCAGCATCACCAGGAGCGGCACCAGCCGGGCGCCGGCGTGCAGGCGGCCCGCCAGCCAGATCGCCAACGGCACGCTCAGCGCCACCATGGTCACGATCTGGTAGCGCGGAATGATCCACAGGAAGTAGAAGCCGAAGCTGAGGACCATGAACCACACCAGGGCCGCGCCGGCGAACAGGCGCGCGGCGCGGTGGCCGGGGGCGCGGGCCGAGCGCAGCGCCAGGGCGATGGCGGCCGGCACGCCGGCCCAGGCGATCAACCCGGTGGACTGGTTGGCGAACAGTGCCGCCAGGGCCTGCAGCGGCCGTGGTGCCGCAATGACGCCATGCCGGTCGAGGCCGCCGTCGTTGATGATGAACCTGGCCACGCTCGGGTTGTCGCCGGCCACGCCGCGCAGGGTTACGTTCATGCGCCACAGCGGGTCGCCGCTGGCCAGCCACAGCCAGGCGGTGTCGGCCAGCATCACCAACGCAAAGCCGACGCCCATCCACACGAAGTCGATGCGGCGGCCGGTGGCGAACAGGAACAGCACGAGATAAAGCACCAGCAGCGCCAGGGTTGTCTCGCGGGTGATGAATGCGCAACCGGCCAGCGCGCCGGCGCCCAGCAGGCCTGGCAGGCGCCGCGTACGGGCGGCGAAGAAGAAAGCCCACAGCGAAGCCACCACGAAGAACGCCTCGGGCAGGTCGGAGAAGACCATCGAGGCGCCGGTCGCCACCAGCGGGAGGGATGCCACAATCAGGGCAGCCAGGAACCCGGCCAGGTTGCCGGCCACCTGGCGGACAGCCAGACCGGTCAATGCCACGATGCCAGCGGCATAGCCAATCATCGGCAGCGCCAGCGCCACTTCGCTGCGCCCGAACAGGGCGAACGATGCCGCCACGGGCAGCACGATCATGTGGCGCAGCCCCCAGTGGGAATCGCCGAGATGCGGGAATGCCTCAACCCATGCGGTGGCCGCGCGGGCATACTCCAGGTCGTCGGACTCGAGGAAGCCAACCCACGACAGTGAGATGACGACGGCGAGGAACAGCCCGACCAGGACGAAGCCGGCGGCAAGCGGGACGATGCCGGCCGGCCCGGTTCCGGCCGCCCGGCCACCCTCCGGCGCCCGCGACGAGGATGCGAACATCGTTCCACCGCCTTCCTGTTGGTAAGGCGCCTCTTGTTAAGGCGCCGCGCCGGGCGGCCGCAACCGCGCGAGCCAGCCGCCGTGTTGCCGTCGCTGAGTTGCCGTGGTTTCACCGCCGGCGCACGCGGCTAGGGCGGTCCAACGCCGCTTCAGCCGCCGGCAATGTGTCACACTCGCCCCGTTTCGTGCAATGATCCGACGCCATGAGCGCGCCCGAAGCGGGGCCGGGTGCCCCGTTTCGGACGCACCGGCCGGTGCGCAAGGCGGGGCAATCGATGCGGCGGGGGCACACCTGCCCGCACACAAGGCCTCTTGCCGCTGCCGCCGCCGGTCGCTAACGCTCCCGCGCCAACCGTGCGCGCGGGCCGTCTTGGCGCGTGCGGGCAGATCAGGAGCGCTATGCAATGGCCTACAGGGTCGCGGTCGTCGGTGCCACCGGAGCGGTTGGGCGGGAGATTCTGAAAACCCTCGCCGAGCGCAATTTCCCGGTGAAGGAGGTGGTGGCCCTGGCCTCCGCCCGCTCCACCGGGCAGGAGGTGTCGTTCGGCGACAAGACGGTGCTGAAGGTAAAGAACCTCGAGACCTTCGACTTCACCGGCTGGGATATCGGCCTGTTCAGCCCCGGCGCGTCGATCTCGGCGGTGCATGCGCCGCGCGCGGCGGCGGCCGGGTGCGTGGTGATCGACAACACCAGCCAGTTCCGCATGGAACCCGACGTGCCGCTGGTGGTGCCGGAGGTTAATCCGCAGGCGCTGCTCAAGATCAAGCGCGGCATCATCGCCAACCCGAACTGCTCGACCATCCAGATGGTGGTGGCGCTGAAGCCGCTGCACGACAAGTACAAGATCCGGCGCGTGGTGGTCTCGACCTACCAGTCGGTGTCCGGCGCCGGCAAGGAAGGCATGGACGAACTGCTGCTGCAGTCGCGCCGCAGCCTGGTGCACGACCAGATCGTACCGGAGAACTTCACCAAGCAGATCGCCTTCAACGTGATCCCGCATATCGACCGCTTCATGGATGACGGGTCCACGAAGGAGGAATGGAAGATGGTGGCGGAGACGCGCAAGATCCTCGACCCGGACATCAAGGTGTTCGCCACTTGCGTGCGCGTGCCGGTGTTCATCGGCCATGCCGAGGCGGTGAGCGTGGAGTTCGAGAACCCGGTGACCGTGGAGGGCGCCCGCGCCGCGTTGCGCCATGCGCCGGGGGTTCGGGTGATGGATACCCGCGAGGACGGCGGCTACATGACGCCGCTGGAATGCGCCGGCGAGGACGCCACCTACGTCAGCCGCATCCGCATCGACCCGACGGTCGAGCACGGCCTAGCCTTCTGGTGCGTGGCCGACAACCTGCGCAAGGGCGCCGCGCTGAACGCCATCCAGATCGCCGAGACGATGGTGGCGCAGGGGCTGCTGGGCAAGAAGGCGGCCTGAACGGGCGCAGGAACAGGGCGCCACAGGGTGCCTGGCGGTGGCGTGGCGTTGCATGCATCCGTGCCGGCGTGCGCGTTGACCGGCCGCGGGTGCGGCGCTAAGGGGTACGATCGATGTCCGACGGGCTCCGCAACAGCGGCGCCGCCGGCTGGGGGCGAAGGAGTGGGCTGCCGATGACCGACGTTCGCGAAGCGCTGATGGTGGGGCGGACGTCCGACGGCAAGCTTGTCCGCCGGCCGCTGTCGCCGCATCTGCAGGTGTACAAACCGCAGATCACCTCGGTGACCTCCATCATGCACCGCATCACCGGGGTGGGCCTG
>Ga0105053_10001610_pt1 | contig 36029 bp, 34 predicted proteins | sample BON01_FD_78093 | JGI IMG/M metagenome (GOLD analysis project Ga0105053, IMG submission 78093) | Freshwater microbial communities from Lake Bonney liftoff mats and glacier meltwater in Antarctica - BON-01 | ecosystem: Environmental > Aquatic > Freshwater > Ice > Glacier meltwater | place: Lake... | reverse complement strand
TATGGACGACTTTTTGTAGCGGGGGCTGGACTCGAACCAGCGACCTTTGGGTTATGAGCCCAACGAGCTACCAACTGCTCTACCCCGCACTCTCTGAATTGGATTGCAAAGATATAATTCCGTTCTTTGCATCCCAAACTTTTTGAGAAAATAATGTCACACAAGGCCGGCTTCGTTAATATACTGGGGAAACCCAATGCAGGGAAGTCGACCCTCATGAACCAGTTGGTGGGTGAGAAACTGTCCATAGTCACCCCAAAGGCACAAACTACCCGTCACCGCATACTTGGAATCGTTAGCGAAGAAGCGTATCAAATTGTCTTCTCTGATACCCCTGGTTACCTTGAATCTAAGTACGGACTTCACCGTTCGATGATGAAATTCGTAGAATCGGCCATCGAAGATGCCGATATAATACTGTGGGTGATTGATGTTACAGATCAAAGCGAACTGCAGGAGTACAAAGAACAGATACTTCAAGCACCCAAGCTGATTATTCTTCTCAATAAAGTAGACCAGCTCCGCGACGGTGAGGAAGCACCCCTTATCGCCAAATGGAAGGCAGAAGTACCTCATGCTGTGGTATTACCTATCGCCGCAGAACAAGGTCACAATGTAGGTGGCTTGATGGGGTACATCATACAAATGTTGCCCGTAGGTCCAGCCTTTTATGGCAGCGACGAGCTCACCGATAAAAGTGAACGCTTTCTGGCTGCCGAAATCGTGCGCGAAAAAATATTCATGAACTACCGCCAGGAAATTCCTTACGCTTGTGAGGTAGAGGTGGATAGTTTTAAGGATGAAGAAAAACTCCTGCGCATTAATGCAGTGGTATATGTAGAACGGGCCTCACAAAAAGGCATCGTTATCGGCCCTAAGGGTGCCGGTTTAAAAAAAGTTGGCATCGAAGCTCGCAAGGACCTCGAGGCATTTTTCGGCAAACAAGTCATGCTGACTTTGTTTGTCAAAGTAAAAGAGAACTGGCGAAACGACGACCGTATGCTTCGCTATTTCGGATATAATCACTGAGTATGAGTCGTGTAGTCGCCATTGTTGGCCGCCCAAATGTGGGTAAAAGTACCTTGTTTAACCGCCTTACCGAAAGTCGTAAGGCCATCGTAGATGATTTTTCGGGCGTAACCCGCGACCGGCATTATGGCCAGTCGGAGTGGATAGGAGAGAAGTTTACGGTAATTGATACCGGCGGCTTTGTGCATGGTTCTGACGATATTTTCGAAGCAGCCATCCGCAGCCAGGTGCACATTGCCATGGAGGAGGCGGATGTGATTCTCTTTATGGTAGACGTAACAACCGGCATCACCGATTTGGATGAGTCCATGGCAGATTTACTGCGCCGGACCAAAAAGCCTGTTTTTGTTATCTCGAATAAAGTCGACCACCACGAACGTATGGCCGCTTCGGCCGAGTTTTACGCCTTTGGTTTGGGCGAAGTGTATAACATTTCATCACAATCAGGATCTGGTACGGGCGAATTACTGGATGATGTAGTGAAAGCGCTACCTCCAGCCCCTGAAGAAGACGACACCGCCTTAGCGCGCGTGGCTATTGTTGGTCGGCCGAATGTAGGTAAAAGCACCATGCTCAATGCCCTATTAGGAAAGGAACGCACTATTGTTACCCCAATTGCTGGCACTACCCGCGATACGATTTTGGAAGAATACAATGCTTTCGGGCATCATTTTTACCTCATCGATACTGCCGGAATGCGTAAAAAAGCACGTGTTCATGAGGATATCGAATTTTATTCAGTGATGCGTACCATCCGGGCCATCGAAGAGTGCGACGTGGTTATGTTGATGATAGATGCACAAGAAGGCATTCAAGCCCAGGACTTGGCCATTTTCCATCTCGCCGAAAAAAACATGAAGGGGATAGTCGTTGTGGTGAATAAATGGGATGCCATTGAAAAAGACCACAAAACCACCAAGGTTTTTGAAGATAAGATCAAAGAGAAAATTGCTCCTTTCGTTGATGTACCGATAGTATTTACTTCGGCCACCGAAAAACAGCGTATCATGAAAGCAGTGGAGACTGCTTTGGAGGTTTACGACAATCGCAGTAAAAAGATTAAGACCAGTCAGCTGAACGAAATAATGCTGCAGGTGATTGAGAATTATCCGCCACCAGCATGGAAGGGCAAATACATCCGCATTAAGTATTGTACGCAAATCAAAATTGCTACACCCACTTTCGTTTTTTTCTGTAATCTGCCCCAGTATATTCGTGAATCTTACAAACGTTATCTGGAAAATAAGCTCCGGGAAAACTTCGATTTTACGGGTGTTCCGATCAACATATTTTTCCGGGAAAAGTAAAGCGAGGCTTTTTTTTCACGAGAGATTTGAAGTGATTTCGAGATATCCACACCAACGCGCTATAATTCAGCGCTTTGACTTATTTAAGTGTTAATAAAATAATTTTTGCAAGTGCTGATTCTCTGCGTAGATTTGTGGCGTTAAAAAAAAGACACCATGAAAAAATTATTTGCTCTCCTCCTCGTAGCTGGCGCATTGTTCGCTGTTGCTTGTGGAAACGCTGAAGAAGCTACTGAAGAAAACACCATGGAAGCTCCTATTGAAGAGGCTCCAATGGAAGAAGCTCCTGCTGTTGAAGAAGCTCCTGCTGACACAACTGCTGCTGAGACTCCAGCTATGTAATTCTAGCAAACAAAAAGAAACCCCGACGGAAACGCCGGGGTTTTTTTATGCCCTATATTTTTTATTTGAGTTATCGACCTACCGTATCAGCTTGAGCGTTTCGCAAAGGGCAGCATCTTCTTGATGTAAAACGGGGTAGAATGCCTCGTTACCAAACAGCTGACGCCCCATATAAGCCTTTAGGTATAATTTGATTTGGGACATTTCTGCCTTTAACATGGTGGGCGAAACTGTAATTTTTTCCGCTTCCGCCAGTTGGATTAATGCTTTTACTATTTGATCGCTTGGCTGGTAGCTCTGAACATATTTGAGCGCACTACCTAAATCACCAACCAAGGCTCTTTCTTGGTCAGCTAAGGTGTAGCTATAATCTATAAGCAAGCCGCTGTTAAATAGCTGGCTGAGCAATGGTCCGGCTTGAGAAGAATCTGCAGGGACAAAAATGTCGGGAATTATTCCTCCTCCTCCATATACCGTACGGCCATTTTTAGTTTTAAAAGCTAAGCTGTCGTTAACTAAGATGCTATCTGCCGAAAATACTTCGCCATGGGTATACCGATCCAATAAATCTTCAGACTTATCTTTTTCATAAGGCTTTTGAATAGACCGGCCACTTGGCGTATAGTAACGCGCCACAGTCAAACGCACCGCTGAGCCATCTGCTAAACCGAATTGTTCTTGTACCAGTCCTTTGCCAAAGGAGCGTCGTCCAATGATGGTGCCTCTGTCTTGGTCTTGCAAAGCGCCGGCCACAATTTCACTGGCCGATGCTGAACCCTCGTCGATGAGGACATATATTTTTCCTTTTTCGAACAAACCGTTACTGCTTGCTTGATAATCTCTGCGCGGCTGTGTTCGGCCTTCGGTATAGGTGATGAGTTCACGGTTAGGTAAAAACTCATCACACAACTGTATGGCAGCATCGAGATAGCCGCCTGGATTTCCTCTTAAATCTAATATCAGATTTTGCATAGGGCCGGATTGCGCCAACTTGAGATAGGACGTTTTGAACTCTTGTGCGGTGGTAGCACTGAATTTATTGATTTTAATGTATCCAGTCCCCGGCAATGGACGGTAGGCAACATCCACACTATAAATAGGAATTTTGCCACGCGTAATGGTGAAAGGCAATAGTCGAGATTGATTTTTCCGAACTACGTCCACCTTGACTTTGGTACCTCGGTTACCGCGCAGCCGTTTGATTACGTCTTCATTCGTAAAATCTGGGCCAGTTACATTTTTGCCATCAACGTTAACGATTTTGTCTCCGGCGCGTAACCCAACCGCTTCGGAAGGCCCCCCAGAAATAGCGGAAACTACCAATATGGTGTCGTCTAGTCGGTAAAATTCAATACCAATTCCTTCAAAATTACCTTCTAATGGCTGATTAACCTCCTCAAAGTCGGCAGCTGGAATGTACGAGGAGTAAGGGTCAAGTTGATGAAGCATGGCCACTATTCCTGCACCTTGAATGGCGGCGAAGTCGATGGTATCTACATAACGCTTTTCTACCAAGGCGGAGACTTGCTCGAGTAAACCACCTCGTGCTTTGAAAACCATGGTAGGTGGGTTGGCGTTATTCATTTTATATCCAAAAAACATCCCCAAAGCAAGAAAAATGCTAAGTAGTAAGGGCAGCCAGATTGTTCGTTTGTTATTCACGCGGGATAGAAATTAGGGTAAGTTAACTCTGCTACATTAAATAAGTTTGTGCAATTGCGAAGCTGCGACAAATTTGCAGGTAATTTTGTAGGTCTACACCTGAGTTTACAAATTTTGGATAATTCATTTCAACGTATTACCGAGGCTGGTTCGAATCACCAGGGCCTCGAGCAGTTAAGTATACCTGCTTTGCTGCGGGGAATCAACCAAGAAGATCAAACCGTTCCCCTCGCCGTGGCGCAGGCACTGCCCGCGATCGAAGCGTTGGCCGAGCGCGTTTATAACGCCATGAAAGGTGGCGGACGATTGTTTTATATGGGTGCTGGCACCAGTGGCCGTTTGGGTGTTCTTGATGCATCGGAATGTCCGCCAACCTATGGTGTACCATTCGACAGGGTGGTAGGAATTATTGCCGGTGGAGATACCGCCATTCGCAGAGCTGTTGAGTTTGCTGAAGATGACACCAAACAAGGTTGGCTCGATTTGCTAGCCTGGAACGTTGACCCAGCTGATGTGGTTGTGGGCATAGCCGCTTCAGGAAGTACCCCTTATGTGGTGGGTGCTTTACAGGCTTGTCGGAAGGCAGGTATTAGCACAGGCTGCATCACGTGTAATCCAGGCTCACCCGTGGCAGCCGAGGCTGATTTCCCAGTGGAAGTGGTGGTAGGGCCGGAATTTGTGACTGGCTCAACCCGCATGAAAAGTGGAACAGCACAAAAGTTGGTCTTAAATATGCTTTCTACCACCGTCATGATACGATTGGGATACGTGAAGGGAAATAAAATGGTGCACATGCAACCCACCAACAACAAGCTGGTGGACAGGGGAACACGCATGATTATGCAAGAGTTAGGTGTGGATGAACAAACCGCCGCAGCCTGGTTGGCCGAATACGGTCAGGTACACAAAGTTCTCGCCGCTAAAAAACGAGATTAATGCACCACATCGAGCCATTTTATAATTGGATAGACGACTATAACGCTGCCGAAGATGAACAGTCACCATTTTTCGGACGCAACTACAATGAGTTTGCCTTCACCCAAGCCATCTACAACCATTATATTCATCCTCAATGGGATAATTTTGGTTCAGAGACGTTATTCCTGAAAATTCTTTACACCGATTACGAAGCGGGATATACCATCATTGAATTTATAGGGGAATGGAACGACGCGATTGCCAATGATATCATGACCCTCAAACAAGAGATTATTGATATACTCGTAGATGAGGGTGTGAACTGTTTTATACTCATAGGCGAAAACATACTCAATTTCCATGTATCCGACGATGCCTACTACGAAGAGTGGTTCAGTGATTTGGAGGAAGGTTGGATAGTGGCAGTGAATTTTAGAGCGCATGTGCTCGAGGAGATGAAAGCAGGTAATCTCGATTATTACATCAATTTTGGCGGTGAACTCGATGACTTTAACTGGCGTAAATTTCATCCAAGGCAACTTTTTGCCAGCATCGATAGTTTAATCACCAAACGACTACTTCCCTGAATGGCCCGACAACGATTTAATAGTGGCAACAAAGCCGCTGAAGAGCTTCCTAAAGCAAAATTCAACAAAGAAAACATTCGAAAAGCCAGACGTATTTTACAATATCTAGCTCCCTATAAGGCCAGGTTTATTACGGGTTTGGCTTTGTTGGTGGTCGGTAGTTTGTTGTCGCTTGGTTTCCCTTTTCTGATGGGCAAACTCATCGATGCTGCCATGAACATCGCAGCAGAGGGTATGTTTACCGACATCAATACCATTGCAATTTCCTTGTTGGCCATCTTACTGGGGCAGGCGATCATCTCCTTTTTCCGCATTTATTTGTTTGTACAGGTCGGTGAGCGTTCATTGGCGGATTTACGCTTGGATACCTTTCATCGCATCATACGGCTTCCGATGGATTTTTTCGCACAACGCAGGGTAGGGGAGCTTAACAGCCGTATTTCGGCTGATTTGTCGCAGATTCAAGACACCATGACAACTACTTTGGCCGAATTAATTCGACAAATGGTTGTTTTGATTGGGGGCATAGCGTTATTGGCTTATACATCTGGTCAACTCACGGTATTTATGTTGTCGGTTTTTCCGGTATTGGTGGTGGTAGCTGTTGTATTTGGCCGTGTAATCCGTAAAGTTGCCAAGCAGGCGCAAGACAAACTTGCCGATTCGAATACCGTAGTTGAAGAAACGCTACAGGCCATTGCCAGTGTAAAAGCATATACCAACGAATGGTTTGAGCTGCGGCGTTACCGCGGTAATATTCAGGAAGTGGTAAGATTTGCGTTAAAAGGTGCCGTCTACCGGGGTGCTTTTGCCAGTTTTATCATTTTTTGTCTGTTGGGGAGTATAGTTGTTGTGATTTGGTACGGCACTAAGTTGGTCAGTGCTGGTGAGATGAGCGTGGGTAGTTTAACGAGCTTTGTGCTGTATTCGACCTTCGTCGGGGCGGCTATGGGTAGTTTTGCTGAATTGTATGCCCAAGTTCAAAAGGCATTGGGAGCAACTGAGCGTGTTTTTGAAATCCTGAATGAACACACCGAAGACATTAATTTAGAACATAGTGGCGATACCGTTACGTTAAAGCTCAAAGGCCAGTTGACTTTTCAAGGCGTAAATTTCAGCTATGCCAGTCGCAACGACCGGCAGGTGATCACCGATCTTAGCTTCAGCATACAAGCCGGCGAAAAGCTGGCAGTGGTAGGCCCAAGTGGTGCAGGTAAATCTACTTTGGTGAGCCTTGTGCAACGTTTTTATCAGCAAGATGCAGGACTTATCCAGGTAGATGGTAAAGATATTAATACCTTTTCTCTGACCGATTACCGCCAGAATTTGGCCGTCGTTCCTCAAGATGTCATACTCTTCGGGGGTACTATCGAAGAAAATATAGCTTATGGGAAACCGGGTGCCAGTAGAGCTGAAATTGAAGCTGCAGCCCGAAAGGCCAATGCTTTTGATTTTATTGAATCTTTCCCCGAAAATTTTGCAACAGTAGTGGGAGAGCGAGGTGTAAAGCTTTCAGGTGGACAGCGACAGCGGATCGCCATTGCCAGAGCAGTTTTACGCGATCCAGCTATACTCATACTTGATGAAGCCACCTCTTCGCTCGACAGTGAATCGGAACGACTGGTTCAGGACGCATTAAATCAATTGATGATTGGAAGGACCAGCATTATCATCGCACACCGACTGAGTACGATTCGCGATGCCGATAAAATTTTAGTGCTCGATCATGGGCGGATGGTAGAATTTGGCACCCACACGGAACTCATGGAAATTGAAGGTGGCTTGTACCGCAATCTGAAGTTATTACAGACAGATTTGGTGGGGATTTGAGTACGGCATGGTCTGCGGAATTCGGCCCTAAGTACGGCCTGTATGGCTGACTTGCAGCGCGTTTCAGATTTAGTTCATATAAGAATATTTGTGGCTATTATTTAGAATGCTTTTAAATAGCGCGAAGCATTTGATTTTTTTGTGACAAGCGTCGGTTAGATGCCATTTACACCTAATTTTGCGCTGATGCTGAAAAAGCGTCAATGCTTCAAAAAATCTTGCGCAAATGATTCAAAATCAAAGATTTTCTATTCGCAGTTGGGCAGTCCTGGTACTGGGTCTGGTCTTATTCAGCGGTTTAGCTGTTGAAACCAAGGCTCAGGTAGATGGTGCCGAACTGTATAATAACAATTGTGTAGCCTGCCACAAAATCGATCAGGATTTGGTAGGTCCGGCCTTGAAAGGCATAACGGAGCGTCGTGATGAGGCTTGGTTGCTAAAATGGATACGGAATTCACAAGCTGTTATCGCTTCGGGCGATCAGTACGCAGTGGATTTGTTCGCTAAGTGGAACAAAGTAGCCATGCCAGCTTATGATTGGTCGGACGAAGAGATTAAAGCTGTTTTGGCCTATGTCAAGGAGCAGGGAGATGCTACGGCAGTTGCTGCCGGTGGAACTGCTGCTGGCGATCCTTTGGCAGCAGCCGAAGCTTTGGTTGCCGACGATAATGTTTTCCCAATGTCGACATTGTTGTACATCATCATCTTTTTGGCTGCCGCAGTAATTTTCTTGCTTGTGCGCATGCAGAAGCAATTCCAAAACAGCTACGAAAACAAAGTTGAAAAGGGTCAGCTAGACCCCGAAAAACTGATAGAAGTTAAACCGCGTATTAAAATCAAGCCAGCTTATTTGGTGGTAGGTGGTTTGGGGCTTTTCCTCCTCGGCGGTATTGGTTGGGGAATAGATGTAGCACAGCACATAGGTATACAACAAGGTTATCAGCCTTCGCAGCCCATAGCATTTTCGCATGAGTTGCATGCTGGCAAACACGAAATACAATGTTCATACTGTCACACTGGTGTAGAGCGCGGTAAATCTGCAACGCTTCCATCGGTGAATGTGTGTATGAACTGTCACAACCAGATCTTAACGGACAAACCTGAGATCAAAAAAATCGCTGCAGCTTGGGAAAATAACCAACCTATTGAGTGGGTGCGTATTCACAATTTGCAGGACTTTGCTTACTTCAATCATTACCAGCACTATAAAATTGCGGGTATTGAGTGTCAAACTTGCCATGGTCCAATTCAGGAAATGCCAGAAGTATACCAACATAGTCAGTTGACTATGGGCTGGTGTATCAACTGTCACCGCGAAACCAATGTCAATCTCGACAACGGTTATTACCAGCAAGTGCATGGCGATTCTGAGAAATTCAAAAACGCCCTCACCGAAAAAGGACTTACCATTGCTAATTTGGGTGGTCTCGAGTGTTCAAAATGTCATTATTAATCCGCCCACATAATTCTCTTTTTTGATGGACATCACGCAAAAGAAGTATTGGAGAAGTGTTGAAGAACTCAACGCAAGCCCTCAATTCATCGAAGAATCATCCAAAGAGTTTGCGGAAGAAATTCCGGTTGACGAGCTCCTCAGCGAAAATGCGCTTAGTCTGAACGCAAACCGTCGCGACTTCCTCAAGGTATTCGGATTCAGCGTTACAGCTGCTACCCTGGCTGCCTGTACCAAAACTCCCGTAAAACGCGCCATGCCTTTCGTGCTTCAGCCCGAAGAGATCTCGCCTTCCATTCCAACCTGGTACGCAACTACCTATAGCGATGGCTACGATTACGCCAGCATCATTGTAAAAACCCGTGAAGGACGCCCGATTAAAATCGAAGGCAACACCTTGAGTGGTATTTCACAAGGTGGCGTTAACGCGCGTGTTCATGCTTCGGTATTGGGCCTGTACGACACAGCCCGCCTGCAACACCCGAGCAAAAGTGGTAAAATTACCGGCTGGGAAATCCTCGACGGCGAGGTGATGAGCCAGTTGGCAGAAATTAGCGCTGCAGGTGGTGCCATTCGTTTGTTGACCGGCAGCATGATTAGCCCGACGAGCAAAAAAATCATCAGCGACTTCATCGTAAAATATCCTGGTACTACCCACGTGGTATATGATGCCATTTCGCAGTCGGGTATGCTCGAAGCTAACAAAACCACATTTGGAAATGCCGTGCTGCCAAGCTACCACTTCGACAAAGCTGAAGTGATAGTAGGCATCGGTGCCGACTTTTTAGGCAATTGGATTTCGCCTGTAGAGTTCACCAAAGATTATATCAAAAACCGCAAGGTGAGCAAGACGAACCCGACCATGTCGCGGCACATTCAGCTCGAAACCATATTGACTGTAACTGGCTCCAACGCCGATCAGCGGGCTACTTACCAAGCATCGAAAGAAGCCTTGGTAGTTGTTAATTTATACAACGCCATTGCTGGTATGGCTGGTAAGGCCACTGTAAGTGCTACTGCTTATGATGTTGCAGGTAATACAATCAAATCGGCTGCAAAAGAATTGTGGGCTGCTAAAGGCAAATCGCTTGTGGTTTGCGGCAGTAACGATGCTGCAGTTCAAACCTTGGTAAATGCCATTAACAACCTACTCGGAAGTTACGGCAGCACCATCGATATGAGTATCCCGGTTTATCTCCGTCAGGGTATCGATGCTAATATGGCTGCACTCGTCGAAGAAATGAATGCTGGTAAAGTAGGTGCATTGATTGTGAGCGGTGTAAATCCGGTATATGATTACGCCGATAGCAAAACATTTATTTCTGGTTTGGAGAAAACCAAACTAACCATTACCGCATCCTTGTTTGCCGACGAAACTGCTGGCAAATCGAAATATGTTGCTGCTACAAATCATTATTTGGAGTGTTGGGGTGATGCTGAACCTGCCAAAGGTTATTATAGCATACAACAACCGGCTATTAGCCCATTGTTCGACACCCGTTCTTTCGACGAAACGCTTTTGGTTTGGTCGGGTAACACTACTACCGTTTACGACTACCTCAAAGCCAGTTGGAAAAACAACAGTGGTGCCGCTGATTTTGCAGCATTCTGGCGTAAGGCCTTGCACAACGGTGTTTCCGAAATGGCGTCACCAGGTGTACAGCCCACTTTCAGTGTCGATGTAGCTGCTGCTGCTGCTGCCATCAAAATCGAATCTGCTGAGCTCGAACTTGTTACTTACGAAAAAATGGGTATCGGTAACGGTGCACATGCGGGCAATCCTTGGTTACAAGAGTTGCCAGATCCTATTTCACGCGCTTGTTGGGATAACTACTTGGCCGTTTCACTTAAATATGCCAAAGACAATAACTTGTCTGATGGCGATGTAGTGAAAGTAGAAGCCAATAGTTACAGTGTTGAGGTCCCTGTGTTGATTCAGCCGGGTACTTTCGCAGGTACAGTTGCATTGGCTGTTGGTTACGGTCGTACAGCTGCGGGTAAATCAGGCACCAACATAGGGGCCAATGCCTATCCTTTCCGCAAGGGTGCTGCTGTTAAAGTAACGGTAACCAATACTGGTCTGAAGTCGCCATTGGCGCAAACACAGACGCACCATACCATCGAAGGGCGTAATATCGTCAAAGAAACCACCCTCGACCGTTACAAAGAGAATGCTGCCGATGGTAACATTCGTCCTTATGTCTCCGTAAAAGGAGAAGACGGGAACTTCAAAAAAGTATATCCAGGCATCAGCCGCAATGCTATAACCCTTTGGGATCGTCGCGATTACGAAGGGCACCACTGGGCGATGGCAGTCGACCTAAACGCGTGTACTGGTTGCGGTGCTTGTGTCGTTAGCTGTCAGGTAGAGAACAACGTTCCTGTCGTAGGTAAAGATGAGGTAATCCGTCGCCGTGAAATGCATTGGATACGAATTGACCGCTACTATGCTTTCGGTAAAGCGGGTAGCGATACCAAAATTACCAAGGAAGAAGAATATCAGAACATCGAAGAAGGCGACAATGTAGAAGTTGCTTTCCAACCTGTAATGTGTCAGCAGTGTGATAACGCTCCTTGCGAAACTGTTTGCCCAGTATTGGCAACGACCCACAGTGATGAGGGCTTGAACCAAATGACCTACAACCGTTGTGTTGGAACCCGTTATTGCGCGAACAACTGTCCATACAAAGTGCGCCGTTTCAACTGGTTCTCTTATGTTGATAATGATAAATTTGCTACCAATCCTGCTCAGAGCGATTTAGGCAAGATGGTATTGAATCCTGATGTAACCGTTCGTGCTCGCGGAGTGATGGAGAAATGTACCTTCTGCGTACAACGTATCCAAGCTGTTAAACTCGACTCTAAACGCAACAACCGTCGTCCGTTGGATGGAGAGGTTCAGACCGCTTGTCAGCAGTCGTGCCCTTCGAATGCCATCATATTCGGTGACTTGAACGATCCGGACAGTGCTGTATCGCAGTTATTCCTCAACGAACGTGCTTATGGCGTAATCGAAGAATTGAATGTATTGCCTTCGGTGAACTACCTCACCAAAGTCCGCAATAAAAAATCAACCGTAGCTTAATCTCAATCCGAATAAAAAGTTATGTACGAATCTCCACTCAGGCGTCCCCTTATCACAGGGAAGACCTCGTACGCCAAAATCACGGATGACATTGTGACGCCTATCGAGGCGGCACCCACCAAATGGTGGTACTTGGGCTTTGCGATTTCGGTCGCCGCGCTCGGACTCTGGCTTTTGGCTGTTGGTTATCTGCTCTTCACCGGTGTAGGTGTATGGGGCTTGAACAAAACTGTTGACTGGGGTTGGGATATCACCAACTTCGTTTGGTGGGTTGGTATTGGTCACGCCGGAACCCTCATTTCAGCGGTATTGTTGTTGTTCCGTCAGAAGTGGCGGACGGCGGTAAACCGCTCAGCAGAAGCCATGACCATCTTCGCGGTGATTTGCGCGGGTACCTATCCGCTGTTGCACGCTGGACGTCCTTGGGTGATTTATTGGGTATTCCCGTTGCCAAACACCTACGGTTCTTTGTGGGCCAACTTTAACTCACCGCTATTGTGGGACGTATTTGCGATCTCTACCTATTTCACCGTTTCACTCGTATTTTGGTATGTAGGTTTGATTCCAGATTTGGCCACCATCCGCGACCGGGCTAAAGGTTTACGCAAAACGATATACAACGCGCTAAGTTTCGGCTGGAACGGTTCTGCTAGAGCATGGCAGCGTTTCGAGACAGTTTCTCTCATCTTAGCTGGTTTGGCTACGCCACTCGTACTATCGGTACATACCATTGTATCCATGGACTTTGCCACCTCGGTAATTCCAGGTTGGCACACTACTATCTTCCCACCTTATTTTGTGGCTGGTGCGGTGTTCTCAGGATTTGCGATGGTGTTAACCCTCCTCATCATCATGCGTAAAGTGATGCGTTTGGAAGACTATATCACGATTTATCACATCGACGTGATGAATAAAATCATACTCGTAACGGGTAGCATCGTAGGTTCGGCTTATATCACCGAGTTTTTTATGGCTTGGTATTCTGCAAATCCTTTTGAGCGTTATGCTTTTATGAACCGCATGTTCGGTCCGTATTGGTGGGCGTATTGGTCTATGATGACTTGTAACGTTATCACCCCGCAGTTGTTCTGGTCTCAGAAAATACGTCGCAATATCACAGCAGTATTTATCATCTCTATTTTCGTAAATATCGGGATGTGGTTTGAGCGATTTGTAATTATCGTAACCTCGCTACACCGTGACTATTTGCCATCGAGTTGGGCTATGTACTCACCTACTTGGGTAGAGATCGCTATGTTCATTGGCTCCTTAGGTCTTTTCTTTACGCTGTTCTTCCTCTTCGCTAAATTTTTGCCGGTAATTGCTATTGCTGAGGTGAAATCGATTGTGAAGACGTCTGCAGAGCAGGAGATTGCCAAAACTGCTGAAGCCGAGGGCATCAATCTGAAAGAAGTTCATCCCCAAATCGCTTGATCATGAACCAGAAATACATACTTGGAATTTTTAGTGATGAGGTGCCTGTACTCGATGCCGTGCGTGCCTTACGCGCATCGGGCAGCAGCATCCACGATGTTTACAGTCCGTTTCCGATTCACGGTCTCGATGAAGCGCTCGGCCTGAAACGTTCACGTTTACCTAAAGCAGCCTTTTTGTTCGGCGTTACCGGCTTGTCGCTGTCGGTGTTGATGCAAGCATGGATGCTTGGTATTGACTGGCCGATGAACATTGGCGGTAAGCCTGCTTTGGCTTGGCCCGATTTTGTGCCGGTGAGTTTTGAAATCACGGTCTTATTAACCGCTTTGGGCATGGTAGCCACCTATTTCTATGCTTGCGGTTTTTTCCCGGGCGCAATACCAAAACAACCTGATATCCGCATTACCAACGATAAGTTCTGTATCGCCATCAATAGCGAAGGTGCCGACCAAGCAGCTGTTGAAGCTGTTTTACGTCTGCATGGCGCCGAAGAGGTGAAAGTAGAGGAGGTAGAACTATGAAAAAGCAAATCAGTATAGGTTTATTCGCTTTAGCCGTATTGAATTCCTGCGCTCTTGTAAAAGACGAAAAGGATACGGGCTACGAGTATGCCCCTCAGATGTATGTTTCTACCCCTTACGAACCTTATTCGCAGGTAGAAGAAAATAGCATCAACCCGAATGGCATGAATATGCGTCAGCCTGCAGAAGGTACCATTGGGCGCAACGGTGTTGGTTACGACAATACCCGTTTGGAGTTGATGTATAACTATCCCATCCCAAAAGACAGCCTTGAATACGCTGCTCAGGTGCTCAAAAATCCGTTGGAAAAAACAGAGAAGAACCTCAAAGAAGGTAAATACTTCTATACCGCTAATTGTCAGTCTTGCCATGGTAAAGAAGGCAAAGGTGATGGTTCGGTAGGTCTATTGTATGGTGGCGTGCCGAGTTATCAAGCGAGTTATATTGCTGATAAGCCATCAGGACATGTTTACCATGTAATCACCAAAGGTAGACGCCGTATGTGGGCGCATGGCTCCCAGATTCGTCCGGAAGACCGTTGGAAGATTGTTATGTATGTGAATCAATTAAGAGGTTATACCGGAGAATAATAACGACATGGGATCACATCACCACGAAATCGCTGTTAAGGAAGAAAAGTTCGTCTTTACCAGCAAACTACGCAATATCACCTTCGGTCTTATGGGCTTGGGTATTGTTGGCATGGCGTACGGTTTGATGACCGATGCGCATGGATTTTGGGCCAATTTTTTGCTTGGTAACTGGTACTTCATGGGCGTGGCTATGGCCGCTACCCTTTTTGTATTTGTAATGTCGGCGACCAATGCCGGATGGGCTATTGGTTTTAAACGTATTGCCGAAGCAATGTCGGGTTATATGCCCGCTGCTTTTGTAGGCTTTTTGATCATACTACTAGGTATGGCCATGCATTGGAATCACATTTACCACTGGACACACCCGGGCATAGCGGATAAATTCCTTGCCGACGGGGCATTAAATCCAGAATTTGATGAGATCATAGCCGAAAAGGTAGCCTACCTGAATATTCCATTTATGGCTGCGCGTACTGTCATTGCCTTTACCGCTTGGATGTTGTTCATCCGTGCGTATCGCAGGAACTCTTTGGCGGAAGACCTTCAAGGTGGATTAAAGTTTATGAAACGCAACAAAACCCTTGCTGTAGCTTTTTTGCCAATTTACGCGGTGACCTGGGCGATGGCTTGTTGGGATTTTGTGATGTCGATTGATACACACTGGTATTCCACCATCTTCTGGATATATCATTTTGCTGCTGCATGGGTAACTGGCATTTCGGTCATTGCCATTATTGCTATCCTATTACGCCGCAATGGTTATTTACAGTCAATCACAGAAAACCACATGCACGACATAGGTAAATTCATGTTTGCCTTCAGTATATTCTGGACCTATATTTGGTTATCACAGTATTTGTTGATTTTTTACGCTAATATTCCGGAGGAGGCCATTTATTACCAAGAGCGATTTGAAAACTATAAAGTGTTGTTTTTTGTAAACCTCCTCGTCAATTTTGTAGCACCTTTCCTCTTATTGATGACACGTGGTTCGAAACGCAACGACAACATGATGCTAATCGTAGCTGTACTATTGGTAGTAGGTAAATACATCGACTTATACCAAGGTATTATGCCAGGTGCAGTGGGTGCCCATGCTAATTTTGGTATTGTTGAACTGACTATGTTCCTCGGATTTGCTGGTCTGTTTATTTATGTGGTCGCCCGCAACATGACCAAAGCCAATCTTATTCCAATGAAACACCCTTATCTCAAAGAGTATGCTAATCACGAGGTGATGTAAGCAATTAGCTTAATGATCAAAAAGCCGCTGTTCGCAAGAACAGCGGCTTTTTTGTGGTTTAATTTGTTGAGAAATCGCTAGTTAGTAAAGTCGAAACCGCCGGTTTCTTCAGAGCACTCGGGCATCGAGCCAAATCAGAGCACAGCTGTAGATTTGAGTCGAGATGAGCTGAATCGAAAACAAGTATTTGAGTGCTAAATGAGTTCAAAAAAAGAATTTTGACGAGTAATTTTCAAATTTTCGGATAAGGGCGCAAGACTTTCTGAGTTTATCCAATATTGCAGTACAAGAGTATTTGCTAAAATTTTTTGGAACATTTCACCTATTATATTGCTACTCTAAACTTTAAAATGGAAATTATGAAAAAGCTGTTAAACTTAATTTTGTATCCTTCTTATTGATGATTGGACTATTTTCAATAAGCAGTGATAGTAAAGCCTGTAACCCAATGGATGTTTGGCTTACTCCGGCTGGGATTGACTGCGACCTGACTCCACGGCCGTTGGCAACGGTAACCATCGGATATAATGCTTGTATGGCTGCACATTGTGATGGCGATATTGACTATTTAGTAGAAGTTTTGGTTGGCACAACAGTACAACACTTTTACTCCACATTGCACTTAGTATCAACATTTTCACCTTGTGGGGTAGTCCCGTATGCGTATCCGGGATGTGGTAAGTATACGGTCAGAGTTACAATGCGGTGTAATGGAAATCCTATATTTTCACCCTTTGAAAATGTTGAAGGTTACCGACAGGTTTGCGTATCTTAATGGCTTCTTCGTATTGTTCAAGAGTACTTCCTGTTACTTTGGGGAAGTATTTTTGAGCAAATATGCTTTCTAAATGAATAAAATATGAAAACATTTAATGGATTGTTTTTCATGCTATTGTGTTTCATGCTATTGTGTTTATGTCACCCAATCCAGGCACAGCAGGTAAGTTGGGTTGTTAGCAGTGGCGGGCCTTTATCCCAGATTGGTATGAGATGTGGGATTTTTGCCGACGGTAGTGTATTGAATAGTGGTGTTTTTCGCGGCCAAACTAATTTTTATCCGGGCTATAATACACCCGGAATTAGTCTGGGTGGGTACGATGTATTTGTACAGAAACTTGATACCAACGGCATTACCCAATGGGTAGTAACTTTCGGGGGTAAGGGCCATGAAATATCATGGGGTATGGCCATTGATGGTGATGGAAATATACTTTTGGCAGGAACTTATACGGATACTTGTGATTTTAACCCGGGCAGCGGCGTAGATATCGGTGTGGCTAGTGGTGAAACGGACATGTTTTTGGTAAAACTGGATGCCAGTGGAAATTATATGTGGTCGCGGCGATTTGGCGGTAGTTCTCATGATGAAATAAATGGATTAGCCGTTGATCCGGACGGCAACATCTTTATTGGTGGTAATTTCACAGCTACTGTCAATTTTTCGACCGATAGCACACCCGATTTACAACATAGTTTCGGTGCTGCCTCCGGTTTTGTGATGAAGCTGAATGTTCAGGGTGAAAGGCAGTGGCTCAGAAAGTATGGGAATGGCATACATGATCTTACAGTAAAAAAGCTGGCAGTTACGAATTCCAAATTGTGGGTTTTAGGAGTTCATTCAGAAGATTCTTTGAATTTCGGGAGTGCACTCGAGCCGGTTTGGGTGTATTCATCTGAACCCGATCAAACTTTCTTGTTACAACTTGACTTGCAGGGAAATGCTACACAAGTGGGCGCATTTTCAGGTCATGTTCGTTGTGAAGACTTTTCCACTGATATTAATGGTAATATTTTACTCACAGGGTTTATCAATGGCAATGTAGATTTAGATCCCGGAGCAGGTAGTTATCCGGTAGTGGCTACTTCTTTCGGCGATCTTTTTATTATCAAACTAGATAGTAATGCCGATTTTTTGTGGGCAAAAAACTTTGCCAGTAATCTAGGATCTGTTATTTCAGGATATAAGGTTACCTCTTTTGAACAAGGTGATGTGTTACTCTTGGCAGATTTAAAGGGTACGGTTGATTTTGACCCAGGACCTGGGGTAGTGGCTAAAACAGCGAATGGCGACATTGATGCAGCAGTATTGCGCCTAAATGCCTCAGGCGATTTCGTGTGGGTGCATACCTTTGGAGGTAGTGGCGCTGATAGAGGGGCTGGGTTGTGTGTAGATGCGGAGAAGTTTTATGTTACAGGATCATTTGCTTCAACGGTCGATTTTAACCCTGGCGGTCCGCCCTATTTGTTAACGGCCAATGGGAGAGATGCCTACCTCATCAAATTCGGAAGTTATTCTGCTTTAAGTAGCCCAGAGCATGAAACTTTACAACATAAAATATACCCCAACCCCTCCACGGGTTTAATCCGGGTTGAGGGCGAGTACGACTTAGTACAATTGCTGAATTTACAGGGGCAAATGGTCTATCAGCAACCTAATTTAGCTGAAATAAACACCCTTGATTTTACCTCACTCAATGAAGGGGTTTATCTGCTCAAACTTATGAATAGAGGCCGGGTTAGTCACCACAAGGTGGTTATTCAGCGGTGATTTCAATTTTACACTTACAGTTGCAGGATTGCTCAGGTAAGCCCGTTTAACGACTGCCGCACAAAACCTTCGTTTAACCCAAAACACCGTTTAACCCAATTACTACACAAAAGCCATGGTTGGATAAGCTACCCGCACGGGCGGGTCTGCGAAGCAGCACTTTGGCAGGAAACCCGGCACCGAACACCGCACAAAAGCCCAAAATTCCGTTTAACCGGCTGCCGCACGAAAGCCATGGTTCTAGGCCCTCACCAGGACTGTTGGTTATTATATACGTCGTAGTGCGCAAGGTCGAGCTAACATTTTATCGACTAAATTCCCTCCACAAATCAAAATATTGAATTCACTCCGCGAAACACGTTTGACTTTTTTCCGCTAGGTTAGAATAGTTAGGGTTTTTAGCTAAGCAATAAGTTTGTCATCAAACGTATTTCTAATAAAGTCTTACAACAACTGTGGGCCAAAAAAAAAAGTGCCCTTTTCAATAAAGGGCACTCATTTTAGGAGAGAAATTTCTATTCTACATCAGCAGGAAGACTTTTTTCAAACTTGGTTTTGTCTGTATCGCCTTGTTCTAGTTTTTCTTTGCGAAGTTGAGCTTCTTTTTCGGCGGCTTTTTTCTGGCTGTTGCAGGCGCTGATGCTGAACAAGGCTATAAAGCCAATAAACAATATGATAAGAGGGAAGTACTTTTTCATGGCTGGAATTTCAACAGCAATTTACAACTATCGTGCTAAAAAAGTTGTGTAGTAGACCAAGCTTCTGCGGGTAGTGCAAATAACGCTTTGGTTTTAGGCCAAACCTCTGCGAATAAGGCCGATTTACGGTAGTTTTCCAAATCGGCGGCGGCCTCCCAACGACTATAGGTCATATATATATTATCCGCCTTCAGTAACTCCAAGTGTTTACAGCCAGGGAAATTCCGTATGCGGTCGCAACTCGCAAAAAAGATAGCTTCAAATTCGGCCGTAGCTTCTGGCCTGAAGTTCATTTTTACAATTCTCGTAATCATAGGATTTCAATCATAATAGCATCGTCTATGCGCAAACCAAGTAAATCGGCTGCGTTACCGCCGTGCATAGCAATTTGTAGGTAGTCGTTTTGTCCAAAAATACAGATGATCTCGCCGGGTTCATCATCGCTGTAGTGGGTAAGCATACGACTAATCTCATCGCCACCCCGATGTGATTTTTTGAGGTAGATGATATAGTCACGTTTCACATGTTGTTCGAAAAAGGCCCGGTCGATATTGCTAATTATATTGCTATAGCTGTCGATGTATTGCACCTTGCCTAAGATGCGGTTGCCTTGCAAACTGGGGAAGGTGGGGGTAAACATGGCGTAATCCTCAACGGCTTCCCCGAAGTTGGTAAGTACGAGTTCTTTTTCTGCCAATATTTGGGGCAAAATGGCTGTGAGTAAGTCGAAACCTCCCCTCTGGTCGGTTGGAACTGCTATTTTACGGGGTTCTATGAAGCCATTTTCGGTGAGTAGTGAGCAGATACCATTGTTGGGCACCAGGAAAAAATGCTTGTTAAATTCAAATAATAAGTAGTTGCGCCCCACTATTTGAGCGCTCGAAACATCAACTACATGCAAAGTTCCGGCAGGGTAAAAGGAATAACAAGATTTTAAAACGTAAGCCGCTTCTCGGATGTTAAATTTGTGGATATTGTGCGAAACATCGATTACCCTTACCACCGGACGCGTGCTAAGTATACTGCCACGCAGCATTGCCAAGTAAGGATCGTTCAGACCATAATCGGTCGTGAGGGTAAGGTAGTCGATCAACGCGCAGCCATTTGTTTCACCGCAAATTTAGTTAAATCCACAACGTTTGATTGATTTTAGCTTTAAGTTGGAAGGCATAGACCCACTTGCCTTTTTCGGACCCAATAACAGTCGGTTTAAAAGCCTCAAAACAGCTTATCCCGATTTACGTTTTACTTCTCGTGGCGATCATTTTCAGGTGTCGGGGGAAGCCGTGCTGATAGAAGCCTTCCAAGATAAATTCCAGAAAATTGTCCTCCATTTTGAGCGCTTCAAAACCATCAGCGACGAAGACTTCGCGCTATTGCTTTTGGACGCCGATCAGCCGCGCTTTGGTCATTTGGGACAAGACGAACCAATTGTATTTGGACCTAATGGATTGGTTGTAAAGGCCCGCACCCACAACCAGAAGATGCTCGTAGAGGCCTCTTTTCAAAACGATATCGTTTTTGCTGTTGGTCCTGCCGGCTCGGGTAAAACGTATACGGCTGTGGCTTTGGCCGTGCGCGCATTAAAAAATAGAGAAGTCAAAAAAATTATACTCACCCGACCGGCGGTAGAAGCAGGGGAGAACCTCGGCTTTTTGCCCGGTGATTTGAAAGAAAAAATAGACCCGTATCTGCGACCGCTGTATGACGCGTTAGAGGATATGTTGCCAGCCGCAAAACTGGCGAGTTATATCGAAAATAACACCATCGAAATTGCACCGCTCGCCTTTATGCGTGGTCGCACCCTCGATCGTGCTTTTGTGATACTCGACGAAGCACAAAACTGTACCGAAATGCAGGTGAAGATGTTTCTTACCCGTATGGGGCCAACAGCCAAATTTATCATCACCGGTGATCTCACACAAATCGATTTGCCACGCCATCAGCGCAGCGGTTTGCCTCAGGCTTTACGCTATCTGAAAGATATTGAAGGCATTGCCGCTGTTTACCTCACCGCCGATGACGTGGTACGCCATAAACTGGTGAAGTCAATCGTTAGAGCTTACGACAAACACAACGAAATCAAACCCGAAAACGCATAATATGGCACTTGCCCGCACCCACTTCCAATTCCCCGGCCAAACCGCTGTTTATCATGGCAAGGTGAGAGATGTTTATCAAATAGATGCACATTTGCTGGTCATGGTCGCTAGCGATCGTATTTCGGCCTTTGATGTTATCCTACCCGAGCCCATTCCTTACAAAGGCCAGGTACTGAACCAAACGGCTGCTTATTTTCTGAAAGCCACCGCCGACCTGGTGCCCAACTGGCTCATCAGTACACCCGATCCTAATGTAGCTATTGGTAAAAAAGCGCAGGCCTTCCCCGTCGAAATGGTTATTCGTGGCTACCTTGCTGGTCACGCTTGGCGCGAATACCGTGCTGGAAAACGGCTAGTTTGTGGTGTGAATTTACCCGAAGGACTGAAAGAAAACGATAAGCTTCCAGCACCTATCATTACACCCACCACCAAAGCACACGAGGGTCATGATATGGACATCTCTCGGGAAGAAATACTGCGTCAGGGATTGGTGAGCGAAGCCCATTATCTTCAACTCGAAGCCTATACCCATAATCTGTTTACCCGCGGAACGGAAATGGCTGCCGCTAAAGGTTTGATTTTGGTCGATACCAAATACGAATTCGGCTTATACGAAGGGCAGCCCATACTCATCGACGAAATTCATACGCCGGATTCTTCTCGTTATTTTTATGCCGAAGGGTATACACAACGCCAGGAGCGGGGAGAAGAACAAAAACAACTTTCGAAGGAGTTTGTACGGCAGTGGTTGATCAAAAATGGTTTTCAAGGACTGGAAGGCCAACAAGTTCCGGCCATGGACGCCAACTGGCGCGAAGAAATCAGCGCTCGGTACATTGAGTTATATGAACACATCACCGGTCAAACTTTCGTTAAATCTCCGATCGACCAAATGCAAATCCGGATAGAAACTGCGGTTTCATCGGCATTGGGTGGACTGAGAGGCTGAAAAAACGCTATTATTGTTTCTAATTAATAACACACCCCATGAAATTGCTCCTCGATAAACAAGAAAAATACACGCTCGTTCGCCTAGAAGAAGAGAAGTTAGATTCTGTTATCTCACCTCAATTGAAATCGGAGTTGGTATTCCTGAATTCTGAAGGTGTTCAAAACATCATCTTCGACCTATCCGCAGTAAAATATGCCGATTCATCGGGCTTAAGTGCTATTTTGGTAGGTAACCGTTTGTGTCAGTCGGCCGAAGGGAGTTTTGTCATTGCCAATGCCAACAGCTCTATCCGCAAACTCATCGAAATCTCCCAGCTCGACAGCATACTCAAACTTGCCCTGAATGTAGAAGAAGGTGTTTCCTTGTTGTAAGCCTACAGGCTTAAAACGGTAACATATAAAAGTAGCAGTCGATAAATCATTAATGTAAAGGCTAATGCCAGCATACAAGCCATACCGAGAAGTATGGCTTTTATTTTGCCTAGTCCAAAATGCCGACGCCCCGCAGCATACATCCAAAGGGTGGTAGCCAAGCCGATGAAAAACGTGAGTTCACCGTCGTTGGGAGCATAGCCAGTTATGGCGTACAATAGCCAACTGAGCAAGGCGAGCACAACGGTGCCATAAAAGACTAAAAAACTATTGTATTCGAGAGATAAGGACAGATAATCGGTAAAATAGTACTGCCGCCGGTAATAAAGTATAGCCAAAAAACAAGCGAATATGCCCACAAACGCCAGCATGAGTAGTTTCGCGAAGCTGTTTGATTTTTGATTATAGGCTACTTCATAGGCTTTTTCATCCAAGCCTGATGCCTGCTGTTTTTGGAGCACCCAAGTACGGGTATATCGGCTGTAATTCTGCATCCCCAGCTGAGCTTTGTAATTGGTATTAAAAGTGCTGAATACCGGAACCAGAAAGTAGAGCAGGTTGGTGAGCAGGAATAAATTGAGCGGCAGATAAAAACGTTTGCGTATGCCTTGATTGTATGATTGACTGATAAGTCCTGGTCGCCGAATTAATATCCAAAAGCTATTAAGTCCTTTTACATCGGCAAAGGTAAGGGCGTCGAGCAGTCGGCCTAAAAAGTAACGAAACGACTTTTCACGGGGTTCCAGCACTTTTTCGCCACATTGGTGACAGTATTTTCCGGTTAACTGCGCATGGCAGTTTGCACATAGTGGAAGTGTTTCGGTACTGTTCATCGGTGTACTAACTTAAGCTTAAAAGCGGCAATATAAAAACGACCACTGTTCAACTTGAAAATGAATGTTCAGGAAAATATTCACCAATAAGGCAAATGGGTTTTGTAGGCATGCTGGTTTGTACGGGTTAATGTAAATCACAAACATCCTTAATAGTTTTGGCCCATAAAAAAAGCCGATTCAATTGAACCGGCTAGTACATTAAGGTGCTATTGTTAATCGTATAAAGGAAAACGTTTCATTAAGCTATTCACTTCCTGACGTACGGCCAACAAATTGGCTTCGTTTTCTGGTGCCGTTAACACCCTGTCAATCAGCTCAACTACTTGCTCCATCTCACTTTCTTTCAAACCACGCGTGGTGATGGCTGCTGTGCCTACACGTATGCCGCTGGTCACAAAAGGAGATTTATCATCAAAGGGAACCATGTTTTTGTTGACGGTGATATCGGCTTTCACCAATACATTTTCGGCGAGTTTGCCGGTTACGTTTTTGGTGCGGAGGTCGATCAACATCAAATGATTATCTGTGCCGCCCGAAATGATATGGTAACCCCGACGAACAAATGCATTGGCCATAGCCTGAGCATTTTTAATGACCTGACCACAATAGGCTTTGTATTCCGGTGTAAGCGCTTCTCCAAAGGCAATGGCTTTACCCGCGATAATATGCTCCAACGGTCCACCTTGCGTACCGGGGAAAACAGCAGCATCCAATAGCGCCGACATCATTTTCACTTCACCCTTAGGCGTGGTTAGTCCCCAAGGATTGGGGAAATCTTTGCCCATCATAATTAAACCACCCCTTGTACCGCGTAAGGTTTTGTGGGTAGTGGTAGTGATGATGTGGCAATGTGGCACTGGATTATTGAGATAGCCGGTAGCAATTAAGCCAGCGGGATGCGAAATATCGGCAAGCAAAAGTGCACCTACCGCATCTGCAATTTTGCGGAGACGGGCGTAATCCCAGTCACGCGAATAGGCCGAAGCGCCACAAATCAATAGTTTTGGCTTCACTTCATGTGCTTTAGCCGCTACTTTGTCCCAATCGATGAGGCCAGTTTCCCGTTCTACTCCGTAAAAATGCGGTTTGTAGAGTTTGCCACTGAAATTTACGGGTGAACCGTGGGTCAGGTGCCCCCCATGACTGAGGTCGAAGCCAAGTATATCATCGCCGGGCTGTAGCACGGCCAGCATTACTGCTGCATTGGCTTGTGCACCCGAATGGGGTTGCACGTTGGCCCAGGCAGCACCAAAAAGCTGTTTGGCCCGATCGATGGCAATTTGTTCCACTTGATCTACCACCTCACAACCGCCATAGTAACGTTTGCCGGGCAGCCCTTCGGCGTATTTGTTGGTCAAAACCGAGCCTGCAGCTTCCATCACCTGACGGCTGACAAAATTTTCGGAGGCGATGAGTTCAAGACCATGTTCCTGGCGCTGGCGCTCCAATTCAATGAGTTCAAAAATTCGGGTATCACGCATGCTACTATAAGATTGGAAAAGAAGCTTTAAAGTTAATGAGTATTTAATATCTACTGAATGATTGTGTTTTGCTTTGGTAAAAAATCTACACTGTGTTGGTAACACATTTTAGACTATTGAGGGGGGTAATTCTCCTTTTAACGATTGCTTGTTCCAAAGATAAAGTGGATTTCCCTTCCGAGAATAAAAATACAAGCTCTAATGGACTTGTATTTGGGCAACTGGCTTTGGGACCTATGCCCGTGCTCCTGTTTCTAACTGCTTAAATAATTGTTATTCTATTGGAAGTAATACGCGTGGCGGTAAGCCAGTAACTATTAATGAAAACATTTCAAACAAAAATTTCGCTGCTGAATTTTCGCAGTTGTCAACGTTTTTTGATGTTTCATTTCCTTCGAGTACGAGTTGGGAAATCAGTAACAATTGTAGTTCTATTGCCAGTAGCTACGAGTTTTACCGCGACCGGCCGGTCAAATTAGTATACTATCCACTATAAATTTTCTTCCGCCAACTTTTGCTCCCAGGCCCAGGCGGTGCGCATCATATCGTCGCGCGTAAAGCGGATTTCCCAGCCAAGTTGTTGGCGGGCTTGGGTGTTGTCGGCATAAACGGCGACTACATCGCCGGCGCGGCGCGAACCAAAACGCCATTTTAGCTGTAATCCGGTCACTTTTTCGAAAGAGCTGATCATTTCCAGCACACTCTGGCCTATCCCACTGCCGAGGTTAAACACCTCAAAGTTTATTTCAGCTTTACCGGCTTCAAGATATTGTAATGCGTTTACGTGGGCTCTGGCCACATCACAAACATGAATGTAATCGCGTATACAAGTGCCGTCTCGGGTGGGGTAGTCGTTGCCAAATACGACCAGCTCCTCCCGTTTGCCAATGGCGGTTTGGGTGATATAGGGTATAAGATAAGGCGGCACCCCAAGGATAAATTCGCCGATTTGGTTGGAAGGATGGGCGCCCACCGGGTTAAAATAACGTAAGGCGATGGTTTGGCAGGGGTTTACTTTCACAAAATCCCGTAAAAAGGCTTCTCCCACTACTTTGGTGCGGCCGTAAGGCGATTCGGCTTCCTGCAAGGGGCTTTCTTCGGTTACCGGCAATACTTCCGGGTTGCCATAAACGGTACAACTCGAGCTGAACACAAAATGGGGCACTTTAAACTGCTGCACACATTTGAGCAGGTTAAGCTGACCAAGCAAATTGTTTTCGAAGTACAGCAGCGGTTCTTTGGAAGATTCGCCCACCGATTTGTAAGCGGCAAAATGAACGACCCCATTGATATCGGGATGGGCTTCGAATACGGCTGTTAATGCCTGCAAATCGCAGAGATTAACCACATAATTGGGAATGGTTTGGCCACATAAAGCACTCACGCGGTCGATAAAGTCGGCACCGGAGCGGGAATTATCATCTACACTGATCACCTCATAACCGGCTTGTACCAGCTCTACCAGGGTATGACTCCCGATATAACCACAGCCGCCGGTGACCAGTATTTTGCTCATTTCAAAAGGTTCAACAGGTATTGGCCGTAGCCACTTTTAACCAAGGGGAGTGCAACTTTTTCGAGTTGTTCCTCATTGATGAAGCCCATATTAAAAGCAATTTCTTCGATACAGCCGATTTTTAGGCCTTGACGCTCTTCAATAACCTGAACAAACTGACTTGCCTGCATCAACGAAGCGAAGGTGCCGGTATCTAACCAAGCCGTGCCCCGGTCGAGTACGCCTACTTTCAATTTGCCGGCAGCGAGATAATGTTTGTTGACGTCGGTGATTTCATATTCGCCGCGTGGACTTGGTTTTAATTCTTTCGCGATTTGAACTACATCGTTATCGTAAAAGTACAAGCCCGGTACTGCATAATTGGATTTGGGATGTGCGGGCTTTTCTTCGATAGAAATTGCGCGCATATTTTCGTCAAAATCAACTACGCCATACCGCTCTGGATCGGAAACGTGATAGGCGAAAACCACCGCACCATCCGGGTCGTTGTTTTCCTGAAGCAATCGGCCCATACGTGAACCGTAAAATATATTGTCGCCGAGTACGAGCGCTGCTTTGTCGTTACCGATGAAGTTTTCACCTAAAACAAAAGCCTGAGCTAGCCCATTAGGGACTTCTTGCACTTGATAACTGAAATTGCATCCAAGCTGACTGCCATCACCAAACAATTTCCGAAAGTTGGGCAGGTCGTGTGGGGTAGAAATAAGAAGGATATCACGCATACCCGCCATTAACAACACCGACAGCGGATAATAAATCATGGGTTTGTCATAAACCGGCATCAACTGCTTACTCATGGCCAAGGTAAGCGGGTGAAGTCGGGTGCCGGAACCTCCAGCGAGTAGGATGCCTTTCATTTGAGCTTGTTTGGTTTTGATGAGCAAAAAACGACAATTCGTTTGCGAAAATAACTGCTTTGTTCCACATAAGGCACATAATGGTTATTTTGGCATTCGAAAATTCGAGATGGTAGTACTAGGTGCTTTATTTAAACGTGGACTGCAGTTACGCATTAAACTGTCGATGAAAGCTTTTGCACCTGTAAAGCAGCAGGAGATTGTATTACGTAAGCTCCTTAATAAAGCCAAAGACACAGAGATTGGTCGCTATTACGGCTTTGCCTCGATGCTCAAAAATCCAGATATTTTTAAAGAGTATTCCCGCAGGGTAGATTTATACGACTACAACAGCATCTACGAACGTTGGTGGAGTCGGAGTAGGGAAGGCTATCCCAATGTGGCTTGGCCAGGTAAAATCATGTATTTCGCATTGAGTTCGGGTACGTCGGAGGCCGCTTCTAAATTTATTCCTGTTACCACCGAAATGATCAAAGCCATGCGCTCTGCAAGTGTAAAGCAGATTTTTACGCTGGCACAGTATAATTTCTCCAGCGATCTTTACGAAAAGGGGATGCTCATGTTGGGTGGAAGTACCCACCTCAACTACAGCGGTCGGTATTATTATGGAGATTTGAGTGGCATCAACACGGGGAAAATCCCTTTCTGGTTCGAACGCTTTTACAAGCCCGGCAAAGCCATCTCTAAACTCAAGGATTGGGATGCTAAAATCAACGACATCGTTAAAAACGCACCTGAATGGGATATTTGGGTGATTGCCGGCGTACCAGCCTGGCTGCAGATAATGATGGAGCGTATCATTGAACAGTATAAGCTCGATAATATACACGATATCTGGCCGAACCTCAAGGTGTATGCGACAGGTGGCGTAGCTTTTGAACCCTACAAAAAGAGTTTCGAGACCTTGTTGGCGCATCCACTCATCTATTTTGAGACCTATCTCGCTTCAGAAGGATTTATCGCCTACGATGCCCGACCACAAGATGTGAGGAAGGGTATGCGATTGATACTTAACAATGGTATTTATTACGAATTTGTACCTTTTACACCCGATAATTTTGATGAAGAGGGAGGTTTAAAGCCGCATGCAGCTACTTACAATGTTGGGCAGGTCAAAGAGGGTGTGGACTATGCGCTTTTACTGTCGACTGTTTCTGGTGCTTGGCGTTACCTTATTGGCGATACGATACGTTTCACCAGTCTGGAGCACATGGAAATTAAAATCACAGGTCGTACCAAACATTTTATAAGCCTGTGTGGTGAGCACTTGTCGGTCGAAAACATGAATCAAGCAATAGCCCATGTTGCCGAAACCCTCAATATGGAAATCAAAGAGTTCACGCTTATTGGGGAGCCTTACGAATCGCTTTTTGCCCACCACTGGTATATCGGTTCCGATTCGGTGGTAGATATCGTTGCTGTGAAAAAGTGCTTAGATGAAACCCTTTGTGCTATTAATGATGATTATGCCGTTGAACGCAGGCATGCGCTAAAGGAAATCGTTGTGGAACAGCTTCCAGCACACCTTTTTACCAACTGGCTTGCGGCAAAGGGTAAATTGGGCGGGCAACACAAGTTTCCGCGCGTATTAAAAGGCGAACAAGCCGAGCTCTGGCGCAATTTTATACTTCAACCCCATATTTAGTGCTCGAATTACCCATTGTACAAGGAATCGGTTTTGGCCTGGTGCTGGCCGTTTTACTTGGCCCGGTATTTTTTGCGCTCATACAAACCAGCATGACCAAAGGATTTACCGCAGGTGCCTATATGGCTGTAGGTATCGTATTGAGCGACGCAACTTGTGTGCTCATCAGCTATTTTGGCCTACTACAATTTATTCAGCAACCTGGAACACTACGAATCATTGGCATCTTCGGTGGTATTTTTATGGTCGGCTATGGTGCTTTTTTGGTTTTGAACCGAAGAGTGGGTGTGTATTCTGCCGATAACCCCATCGAAAAAAATCTACGCCTAAAAAGCGGGAGCTTTTTTAAGGGATATGCGCTTAATATTCTGAATCCTTTCGTGATCGTTTATTGGCTTGGCGTTTCTTCTTTAGTTTCGGCCATACCTGATTTTGGCAGGGTAGATAAAGGTTTGTTTTTTGCCGGCACGCTGGGTACTGTGTTGGTTACCGATCTACTTAAATCCTACGGCGCGAAAAAATTGCGTCGCTTTGTAACCCGGACAATTATTTTATGGCTTAACCGCATTTCAGGAGTCGTTTTGCTTGTATTTGGTTTAAAAATATTATACGATATTTTTATACTTGAAAAGTCGTTTTTGCTGAATTAGGTCCTTTTTTTTAATGCAGATTTCACGGAGTGGCAGGAGTTTCGCGGAGGCAGGACATAATGTGCTGGTGTGGCGTTTAGCTGCGCTCAACTTGGGGAATGTGCGCATGTGCGCATGGAGTTTTGCAAATAGCCAGTTGGGTTTGTCAATAATTGAAAGGCCATTGCTATCGAGAGAACTTAGATGATCTACCCAACCCAACTGGCTGTTTGGCTCTGAGTCCAGAATTCTTTAAAAGATACTATGCCCACTATTTAGCAGTCGGTCATCAGCGCATCAGCAGATCAAAGCGCATCAAAGCGCAGCGCCACATGAGCACATCGGAGGGGCTTCTCAAGCAGTAAATTAGTAAAAGCGGGTTATTTCCCACTGAAATACCGCCTTACCAGCACTTTTTGTGCTTCGCGTTTGACAATCATACTTGCTAGTTTTTCCGGAACTGTTTTTTCTCCATGTTCTTCCAAGGCCTGGTGAATGAGCTTTTCGGCAATATCAATGCGGTAGAGCAGATTCATAAAACGACTGCGGTCATTGGTCAGTAGCCAATCTACCAAGTCAGCTACTTCACTGCAGATGGTGTCAAAGGCTGGATCTTCGGCTTCGTTGAGTTGCACTTCCAGGCCATTGCGGAGAAAGTCTTTTTTGATTTGCACGATGGTTTCCCGGCCAATACCTTCTTGTTTGGTAAAAGCTTCAAGCACATTGATGTTGGCGAGATCCATCAGCGGGTTTTGGCGTCGGGGTCGATGAGCTGTTCTATTTTTAGCTCGGCTGCTTCCAGAAACACACGGCACTCTTGTAGCAAAGCGTCGGCTTCGGTGAAGAGCGTCATACTTTCGTCGAGACCGAGTTCGTCGTGTTGCAGTTTGTCGGCCAGCTGTTTGATGCGGGCGAGTTTTTCTTCAAAACCGGTGTCGACTTTCTTTTTAGGCATGGAGGTAGCTTGATGATGAATTTAACTTATTTAATTGAATGGACAGCGATTAGGGCTTTTTAACTTCCGATTCAATAGCGCCGTCGGCAAGCCAAGTGGTTAATGGCGCACCAGCTTTGACTTGTTTTACAGTGGTAAGCCGCTGACCGGCAATTGTGGTTATGGAGAAGCCACGGCGGAGCACCGAGCGATAATCCAGCGCCTTGAGACGCTGTTCCTGACTTTCGAGCTGCTGTCGGCGGAGACGCAATTGCTGGCGGAGGCCCACCGCTGCTTTATCCTGTAATTCATCTACATATTGCACGTAACTCCAGACAACCGAACGCAGACTTTTGGCCATACGTTGGCCCAAATCATCCAGCTGGGCAAGTAGTTCTGTCCGATCAGGTACCGATAGCTCGGCGGCTGCCGTAGGCGTAGGAGCACGTAAATCGGCGACAAAATCAGCAATGGTAAAATCAGTCTCGTGTCCAACGGCTGAAATGACTGGTTTTTTAAGCTTTGATAGCGTTCTTGCCAACTGTTCGTCGTTAAAACACCATAAATCTTCAATGCTTCCGCCGCCACGTGCCAATATAATGAGGTCGACGTCTGGTCGTGCGTCGAGCATTTTTAGTGCTGCGATGAGCTCGGGAACTGCTTCGGTACCCTGTACCCTAGAAGGAGCCAAGAGGAGCTGAATAGCAGGATACCGCCGACTGAGGGTATTTTGAATGTCGCGAATGACGGCGCCAGTGGGGGAGCTAACCACACCAATTTTTTGTGGGAACCGTGGGATGGCCTTTTTGCGGGCCGGGTCGAATAAACCTTCTGCCTCAAGACGGGCCTTGAGCTGCAAAAAACGCGCGTACAAATCTCCTTGGCCTTCTTTTTGAAGTTCGGTAACCAAAAGCTGATAATTGCCGCGGGGCAGATAAACACTGATATCTGCGGTTGCCGTTACCTGATCGCCTGCTTCGGGTTCAAAAGTGAGGCCTGCTGCTTGGGCGCGAAACATCACACAGCCTATCTGCGCATCGGCATCTTTGAGCGAAAAGTAGTAATGACCGGAGCTGTGTCGGGTTAGATTGCTGATTTCGCCTTTAACGGCGATTTGACGCAGAAAAGGTGCCGACTCCAACAGACTTTTGATGACCTGATTGAGCTGTTTTACAGTGTATTGCTGCAGCTGTTTTTGCATGTTTAAAAATACACCGTGCCAATTGAAAAAAGGAGGTAGATCAGGCTTTTCGGTCTTTTTGTGTATAAATTTTTAAACCCATAACCCTTAGGTTGAGCGATAAAATAGAAGATGTTGAAGTTTGAGTAGCCTGTTAATCGGACGCCATCCTATTGCCATTATGGTTTCGGATTATCAATAGTCGATACATTTCTACCTCGAGCTTTTGGACTTTGAGTTACGCTCAGTGCATTACCGTACCGACCGTGACGCTTGGAAGGCCGATACGGTTTTGCATGGACAATAGGTTTTAGCGCTCTTTTCATTTCCTCATTCACCAGCTCGACCAAGTAGACCCGAAGCCTTAGGTTTACGCCACCTCGCATGTAGTGTAGCCGATAGTCTGATCGAAAAAAACCGACTCGAAAAAGCAAGCTTGACCGTTGAACTCCTGCGAATAGATGGCTACACAGCTAAGTTATTTGCCTTTTTTGTCGACCCCGATGGCTTGCCCATCGAGTTGTATCAAGCATAAACGCCCTTATTTCGCCTTTAAGCGTTGCATGGGATTATTACTTTCGTCGCGCTCCCGTGCACCTGCTTGTTTGGTTTTGTAGAGTTGCAAACGACTAGGTTCAGGCATTTCATCTTTCGGCCAAATGTGATTTTTTTCATCGATGTCGGCGGTTTCGCGCCAAGGATCGAGCTGGATGCGAACCACATCTTTCGATTTGACAAAGGTTTTAACCACTTTGTTTTCGTCTTTCCGCCAAATGTATGCGCTGATATATTCGTCCTCGTAAGTGCCATCGGCATAAGTCCAACGCAAAATAATGGGCATTACCGTACCTCCCTTATTGCTGAAATGGAGTTCATAGCAGCTCTTGGCTGAATAAGAATTAAATGTACTGTCATCAGTAACAGCCCAGTTTCTGTAGGGGTTGGCCGCTGGCGCTTTAAAGCTATCTGCGTCGGCATTGTAGTAGTAGTAAAAGTCGCGGAGTGTGGTGTCGGTATCTACTAAAAATGGGAGGCCTTCGGCTTTGTTTCTGGCCCGACTTATAGGTACGAAATCATCCCGACGATCTGGGCGGCCAGCCCGGCTACCACTGGGTTTCGGCAAAGTATCAGCCTGATTAAGCACGTAATATTTTACGGTGTCGAGTGTGATATCTACAGGTGTGATGTCGTAAAACCACGCACGCCAAAACCAATCGAGGTCAACGGCAGAGGCGTCTTCCATAGAACGGAAAAAATCGGCAGGGGCAGGGTGTTTAAACGCCCAACGTCGGGCATACTCTTTAAATGCATAATCGAATAATTCACGCCCCATGATGGTTTCACGCAGTATGTTGAGTGCAGTAGCGGGTTTAGCATAGGCATTGGCGCCAAAATTATTGATGTTTTCGCTATTGGTCATAATGGGCTCCAGCTCATTGGCGGGGAGCTTCATATAGTCCACAATTTTGTGGGCTGGTCCTCGGCGCGAAGGGTAGTTGTTATCGAATTCCTGCTCGGTGAGAAACTGTACAAAAGTATTGAGCCCTTCATCCATCCAGCTCCAGTTGCGTTCGTCGCTATTGATAATCATCGGGAAGAAGTTGTGGCCGACCTCATGGATGATTACGCCTATCATTCCATATTTGGTTTGTTCCGAGTAGCTGCCATCCAAATCGGTACGGCCAAAATTGAAACAAATCATCGGATACTCCATGCCGCTGTTCGCTTCTACGCTTATGGCCACTGGATAAGGGTAAGGAATGGTGAATTTTGAATAAACTTTGAGGGTATGGGCTACTACTTTGGTGCTGTATTTCCGGTAAAGGCCATAGGCCTCTTTGGGGTAATAACTCATGGACATAACGGGCACATTACGTCCGTCAATTTGGGTGCCCATGGCGTCCCAAATAAATTTACGACTGCTGCCCCAAGCAAAATCACGTACATTTTCGGCTTTATAGTGCCAAGTTTTGAACTGGTCCCGTATAGGTTGCACCTCCCGTGCTTCGGCTTCGGCCAAAGTAACCACTTCTACCGGCTCTTTGCTGGTAATAGCGGCTTTCCAGCGGTCGAGCTGGGCTTTAGAAAGCACGTCGGGTAAATTCTGTGCAACACCGGTAGCGGCAATCACGTGGTCGGCGGGTACCTTCATTTTCACCGAAAAATTACCGAAAGCCAGGGCAAACTCACCTCTTCCTGTGAACTGTTTATTGTTCCAGCCTTGATAATCGCTGTACACACACATACGTGGATACCACTGCGACATGGTGAAAACGGCATTGCCATCACTGAAATGCTCGTAACCACCACGGCCGCCAATTCTGTTGCGCTCGGGTATGCGGTAGTTCCAATTAATGCGAAAAACCACTTTTTTGCCAGGCAAAAGCATTTTGGGTAGGTCGATACGCATCATGCTGTGGTTGATGGTATACCGCAGCGGTTGACCGGCATCATCCGTGACCGTGAGTATGTTAACGCCGTGACCAGCCATGGCTGTTCTGAAGTCGAGTTGATCGAGTTCACGGGTTGTCAAAGGCGACCGAATAGTGCTTTCGTTGAAGTTATTCGCTTCATTATTGGGGTCGTGCTGGTTTTCGTCGAGCTGCAACCACAAATAACTGATTATATCAGGACTGTTGTTGTAGTAGGTTACCCGCTCCTTGCCCTCAAGTTTGAGTTCGGCCTCGTTTAATACGGCGTCAATTTCATAATCGGCCCGTTGCTGCCAGTACAAATGACCGGGAGCACCCGAAGCCGAACGGAAGCTATTGGGGTCAGCTAAAATACTGCCCAATTGCTCGAATTTGTTGCCATGGTTCGCGCGTGGGTTGTTTTGGATGTTTTGCGCCAGTGATGACGTGGCCAACAAACATAAAAGCAGGGTGTAATAGTTTTTCATAGGTTCAGATCGGAAGTCTTTCAAGCGCCATCAGTAAGGCGATGCCAAAAATTGCAGAGGATAAAAAAAAGCGCCATTTAAAATCGATTATTCCAAGTATTCGGGGCATAAATGTGCCTAAAATGAGTGTTATAAGTACGATAAGTAACTGACCGGCTTCAATACCAAGATTAAAACCAAGCAGGGGTTGAACAAGTGATGTTTCCTTACCCAACATAGACTTAAGCAAAAAGGAGAAGCCCAAGCCGTGAATGAGCCCAAAAAACAGCGCCATGGTGTAATGAACTAGCGGTTGGGCACTAGGTTTGTTTTCCGGGCGACTTAAATTAAATAAACAGGTGAATAGGATGGTTACGGGAATCAAGAACTCTATCCAACGAACACCGATTTGAACGACATCCAACACCGCCAATGCTAAGGTGAGCGAATGTCCGACTGTAAAAGCAGTAATAAGCAGGAGCAAGGCTTTCCAGTCTTTGAGGCCGTACATGCCACAAAGCGCCAGTAAAAACAGGATGTGGTCGTAAGCCTGCCAATCGGCTATATGCGCTAAACCTGTACTAAACCACAAACCAAAGTCTTCCAAATCCCTTATTTTTGAAAAATGAGCAAGCCGAATATCCGTTTTTTTTCAATCGTCAGCATATTGTCCTGTTGCTTTTTGCTGCTTTTGCCGTTAAAAAGTCAGCAGCATCCGTATTACATCGGCGTGTCGGAGCTTCATCTTTTTCCTTCCGATAAACGTATAGATCTCAGCATCAGGTTGTTTACTGACGACCTTGAGTTGGCCTTAACCAAAACATATGGCGTTTCTTCTGATTTGTTAAAAGGCGTGAAAGAAAAAGTCGTAAACGATAGAATTGAAAACTACCTCCTAAAAAAACTAAATATTCAAATCGACAAAGCGCCAGTTGCGTTAAAGTACATCGGTTATGAAATTGAAGCAGATGCCTCTTGGTGTTATTTTGAGGCCAGTTACAGCGGTAACGCGACAGAAATTCGTTTTCAGAACCGGGCCTTGTTTGATATAATACCAGAACAACAGCATATTGTTCACGTCAATATTGGCGAAAAACGCAAAAGCACCCGTCTGAACCACGATAAAGACCTATTGGTATGGCAGTGGTAAGGCTATTCGTTTGAAGCAGCTGTTCTGTTGAAGCGCTATTCAGGTTTAAATCGACAGTTTTAATCAATTCAACAGTCAACCACTTTTAGGAAGAGACAAAAAGTCAACTTTCGAGCCTTAGCGCAGTATACCCTTACAAAGTGCGCACCCACTCAGCAACTACTTCGGGGAGATGCGTGTACTCAAGTTGATGAATTTTTTCGGACAGACTTTCAACCGTTTCACCGATTTCGATAGGCGTTTCGAAT
>Ga0105053_10001609_pt1 | contig 36039 bp, 20 predicted proteins | sample BON01_FD_78093 | JGI IMG/M metagenome (GOLD analysis project Ga0105053, IMG submission 78093) | Freshwater microbial communities from Lake Bonney liftoff mats and glacier meltwater in Antarctica - BON-01 | ecosystem: Environmental > Aquatic > Freshwater > Ice > Glacier meltwater | place: Lake... | reverse complement strand
AGTGAGGTTCAATTTTAGGTGTGACTGCGACCACACGAAGTGTAGAGAAATCCCATCGCGACGATGACCCGCAGTGAGGTTCAATTTTAGGTGTGACTGCGACAGATGAGGGATAAAATAAAAAGTAGTTTTTTCATCCCGCAGTGAGGTTCAATTTTAGGTGTGACTGCGACAAATACTGACCAACCGTAAGTCCTTGCAAGGAAACCCGCAGTGAGGTTCAATTTTAGGTGTGACTGCGACAAACCAATGAAAGTCAAAGTTTTTTCCCTAAAGTCCCGCAGTGAGGTTCAATTTTAGGTGTGACTGCGACAAGATGAGTAGCGACTTCAATGGCAGTATCAATGCCCGCAGTGAGGTTCAATTTTAGGTGTGACTGCGACTATGGGTAAAGAGACTCCCTTAGCTTTAAACACCCCGCAGTGAGGTTCAATTTTAGGTGTGACTGCGACTTTGACACAGGTGAGTCCCTGGCCATCGGCGCATTTCCCGCAGTGAGGTTCAATTTTAGGTGTGACTGCGACGCGTTGAAAATGCTGTCCTGCTGCGCGTGTGTCAGACCCGCAGTGAGGTTCAATTTTAGGTGTGACTGCGACTTACGTCCAGTTCGTCGACCGCAACCTCCGCATTTCCCGCAGTGAGGTTCAATTTTAGGTGTGACTGCGACAAGGTCACGGTACCGGTGTCGGCCGGATTGCAAGCCCGCAGTTAGGTTCAATTTTAGGTGTGACTGCGACTCGGTGTTGCCCCCGATGGGTCATGTGCGACATCTCCGCAGGAAGGTTCAAATTTAGGTGCAACTGCGACACCTTAATACAGCACTGCAGTGGTAGTATTCGCAGCATTCAGGCCAATATCGTTGACGGGCTGGTATACAAAGGGCTGGCAATGGAAATGCTGCCTTACTATATTTTGGTATTGAGCCAAATTTGCCAACTTAAAAAAAAGTTGGCAAATGCTCACTCCGCTCAATCCAATGATTGGTTGTCGCAATAAATACAGCTAAATCTTCTGGGAGGATCAACACTCTCCCTATTGCCGCATCTTCCCAATAGGCTAGACTTGAAGCGAACAAGAATATGTTTCCAATTACTTGCACAAGCAGTTTTTCAAACGTTCCTTAGCGCATTCATTCTCTGCTTTCATCCCATGCCCGACTTTCAAATCAAATCCACCCCGCCCACCTACGATGTCATCATCATCGGATCCGGTGCTGGCGGCGGCATGGCAGCATATGAACTGACCAAAGCCGGTGCCAACGTGTGCCTGCTCGAAGCAGGGCAGCACTACGACCCCGCCGACCCGAAATACATCACCCAGTTGAAATGGCCTTACCAATCGCCACGCAGGGGCGCGAGCACGCGCTACCGGCCTTTTGGCGATTTTGACGCGGCGTATGGGGGTTGGGACATAGAAGGAGAGCCGTACACCATGAAAGGCGATACGAAGTTCCGCTGGTTCCGCTCGAGGATGCTGGGTGGCCGCACGAACCACTGGGGCCGTATCAGCCTGCGCTTTGGGCCACAGGATTTCAAGCGCCGCAGCATTGACGGCCTTGGGGAAGATTGGCCCATCGGATACGATGACGTAGCCCCGTTCTATGACGAAGTAGATCGCCTGATTGGGGTATTTGGCTCCGTAGAAAACCTGCCGAATGACCCTGATTCTGTTTTTTTGCCGCCGCCAAAGCCGCGCCTGCATGAAATGATGCTACAGAAAAACAACAAGAAACTGGGCATCACCACCATTCCATCACGCCTGAGCATCCTGACCAAACCGATCAACGATGAACGCGGGGTGTGTTTTTATTGCAACCAATGCAACCGCGCCTGTGTGGCCTACGCCGACTTCTCCTCCTCCACCTGCCTCTGCAAACCAGCCAGCAAAACCAAAAAATTGGACACCATCTATTACGCCATGGCGCGAGAGGTGCTGACAGATGCACAAACTGGCCTAGCAACGGGGGTTTCTTACGTGGATACGCAGACACTTGAGGAGAAAACCGTAAAAGGAAAAATCGTCATACTTGCGGCAAGTGCCTGTGAGTCAGCGCGTTTGCTGCTCAATTCGAAATCGGCGAGGTTCCCGGAAGGTCTGGCAAATTCTTCGGGTGTAGTTGGGAAGTACTTACACGACTCCACCGGTGCCTCCCGCAGTGCCATCATTCCCCAGTTGTTCGACCGCAAACGCTACAACGAGGATGGGGTAGGGGGCTTGCATGTATACTCCCCCTGGTGGCTCGACAACAAGAAACTAGACTTTCCCCGGGGCTACCACATTGAGTACTGGGGCGGCATGGGCATGCCTGCTTACGGTTTTGGCTGGGGTATTGAAAAGACAAACGGCATGTTTCCTGCCCGCGACGGGAGCCCGCACGAAGCTGGCGGCTACGGCGCATCCTTAAAAGATGATTATCGCCGCTTTTACGGTGCCTACATCGGCATGGCAGGCCGCGGTGAAGCCATCGCCCGGGAAGACAACTACTGCGAAATAGACCCGGAAAAGGTGGATAAATTCGGCATCCCGATCCTGCGTTTCAACTACAGCTGGTCGGATCATGAGCGCTTGCAAGCCAAGCACATGCACGACACCTTTGAGCAAGTTATCCATGAAATGGGCGGTATTCCTTTGGGGCCAAAACCTACAAAAGAACAGGACTATGGCCTAAACCTTCCCGGAGAGATCATCCACGAAGTGGGCACCATTCGCATGGGGAATGACCCGAAAAAGTCTGCGCTGAACCAGTGGCAGCAAGCGCATGACGTCAAAAACCTGTTTGTGGTGGATGCTGCTCCGTTTGTGTCGCAAGGGGACAAGAATTGTACTTGGACGATATTGGCGCTGTCGATGCGGGCATCGAGATATATAACGGCGGAGCGGAAAGCGGGGAAGATATAAAAAAGGGGGTTTCATGGTTTCATGGTTTCATGGTTTCATGGTTTCATGGTTCGCGCTGCTTTTGGTCATCAGGAGGATGTTTGGTGAAAGAGGTTTCAGGTTTCAAAGGGTTTCAGGTTTCAGGTTTCAGGTTCGCCCTGCTTTTGGTCATCAGGAGGTTGTTTGGTGAAAGAGGTTTCAGGTTTCAAAGGGTTTCAGGTTTCAGGTTTCAGGTTTCAGGTTTCAGGTTCGCGCTGCTTTTGGTCATCAGGAGGATGTTTGGTGAAAGAGGTTTCAGGTTTCAAGGTTCAAGTTTCAAGGTTTCAGGTTTCAAAGGGTTTCAGGTTTCAGGTTCGCGCTGCTTTTGGTCATCAGGAGGTTGTTTGGTGAAAGAGGTTTCAGGTTTCAAGTTTCAAGGTTTCAGGTTTCAGAGGGTTTCAGGTTTCAGGTTCGCGCTGCTTTTGGTCATCAGGAGGATGTTTGGTGAAAGAGGTTTCAGGTTTCAAGTTTCAAGGTTTCAGGTTTCAAAGGGTTTCAGGTTTCAGGTTCGCGCTGCTTTTGGTCATCAGGAGGATGTTTGGTGAAAGCGGTTTCAGGTTTCAAGTTTCAAGGTTTCAGGTTTCAAAGGGTTTCAGGTTTCAGGTTCGCCCTGCTTTTGGTCATCAGGAGGATGTTTGGTGAAAGAGGTTTCAGGTTTCAAGTTTCAAGGTTTCAGGTTTCAAAGGGTTTCAGGTTTCAGGTTCGCGCTGCTTTTGGTCATCAGGAGGATATTGGTGAAAGAGGTTTCCGGTTTCTTGGGCCAGTTCATGTAGTTTATGAAAACATTGAGGATGTTCATTTCTTCGTTTGGGGGAACTCCAGCGTTAAATAATGCTGAAAATCAAACAATGGTGTCATTCCGAGCGAAGCGAGGAACCTGACAATAAAGCGTAACACAGGTTCCTCGCTTCGCTCGGAATGACACCACTGCTCGATATTCAAAATGGAAATAAAATAAGACCAATTGCTCTGTCAATGGATTCTTGATAAGTTTAACTTGCAGGCAAATAAACAACTTGCAACCCCTAATTCCCTTACCAACAAATGCATTAAGCAGCGCGAACCTGAAACCTGAAACCTTTGAAACCTGAAACCTTGAAACCTGAAACCTTTGAAACCTGAAACCTTGAAACTTGAAACTTGAAACTTGAAACTTGAAACCTTTTTTTATGAAACGACGCGATATCCTAAAAGGCATCAGCCTCAGTTCCTTGGGCCTCGTGGGCCTGAATCCGCAGGTGCGGGCCGCTGAAATGTTGGACCCTTTTCCGGTTTCTGGAGAAGAGAAAAAAGATCCGGTGTTTGAGCAGTTTGGCCGCACGGAATATGAAAAAATGCGGGATGCCAAGTTGTTCGAGGAACAATTTTTCAACAAGCATGAGCTGAAAACGATCAAAGAACTGGTGGATATCATTATCCCCAAAGATGGTCGATCGGGCAGCGCATCGGATGCGGGCGTTGTGGAGTTTATCGAGTTTATGGCCAAGGACAAGCCTGAAATGCAGACGCCAATTAGGGGCGGGTTGGCCTGGCTGGACAATCAATCGAAACGGCGCTTCGACAAGAATTTTATAGATTTGAAAGATGCAGAGCGCATTGCCATCGTAGAGGATATAGCGTATCCGGAGCGCAAAAAGCCGGGCATGAGCCAGGGCATTGTTTTTTTTACATTGATGCGCAACCTCACTGCTTCTGGCTTTTGGTCGAGCAAAATCGGCATTGAAGATATTGGTTATCAGGGAAATACACCCAACCAATGGGATGGCCCGCCGGAAGCGGTAATCCGGCAATACGATTTGTAGTTATGTTTTATTCATAATTTCGCAGGGCATCTTTCAGCTTGTCCCAGCTGCCAGGCGATAATACTGGTTCGGCATTTACGTCCTTTTCGCGGCTGTATTCAATGATGTATGCTGCCCTGTCTTTTGAATCCGGGTGCGTACTGATCCAGGTAAGGTGTTTGACAAAATCAGGTTGTTTGTCGGAAATGGTGTATAAGAAATCAGCAAACGGACCAGGGTCGATGTTGGCCTTGACCAGATAATCGACCGCTTTGATATCCGCTTCTTTTTCTCAGTAAATAAAATGTAAAATAAGACAACAGGCTCTAGCCTGGCATATAACATGCCAATGCCTAGAGCCTGTTGTCTTGTTGGTGTATTATCAGAATGCATGAATGGTTTTTCGATAACAGCTGCAAGTATATGAGATTCCAACCAAACTAATCTAAAAAAGGTTCCTTCATACAGCAGAACATTATTTGGTTGCATCTGGAAATGGGTTAAAAGTGTCGCGAATCTGACAAATGTGGATTTTTAATTTATGTATATATCTCATCTGTCTACTTTTGATTTCTTTGATACAGCAGTTGCATCAAAGAATAGCTGTCGATTTTCAAAAAATTCTTTTAATCTAAACCGCCTTTTATGTACCTTATACAACCGCTCCCTTCTTGGGGATTATGCTCCGTATTATTTCTATTGCCGCTGGGGCTTTCAGCCCAGTGCACCGTTCCACAGGCTCCCTGGCTTTCGGTACAACAAACTTCAAATAGCCTCAGCCTTAATTGGTCTGCGGTGAATGGCGCCAATGCTTACGAATTGCGCTACTGGGAGACCAGTGCCCCCGGTGATAAAACCGTTTTCGAAGCACCTGTTGTAGCGCCATACCTATTGACTGGCCTTAGGAAATGCACCACCTACCGCATCCAGCTTCGATCCGTTTGTGGTAGTTCATTTTCAGCATGGGGTCCAGCCGTAAGTTATGTGACAAAAAGTGCTACAGAGACTTGTAGCGCTCCCACGGGCGTTTCAGTGGTAGCCACTCCTGGAATGCTCCAAGTCAATTGGAACTCATCAGGAAGCCATACCATACGGTATCGGGCTGGCTATACAGGAGATTGGCTGATCCTCTCTGATGCCATGTCTGTTTCCTTGTCACCATTTACTATTTCAGGCTTGTCTGCCGGTGCTTATCAGGTCGAAATTAAAAAAAATTGTGGCGCTACATCGAGTTTTTTTACCCGTTTTACGCGGGTTGTTACAGCAGGATGCCCGACCCCAGCGGCACCTGTAGTTATTCCAGATGTTACCAGTGCTTCGGTGCAATTGACAGCTGGTAACAACGTGTTGACCTACAACCTCCAATACAGGCCTGGTACCGCAGGTAACTGGATTACGGAGGGTGTTGATATTCCGCCTTCACTGGCATATTTGAACCCTCCTTTAGCACCTGCTGCGCAGTATCAGGTGCGTATTCAAGCAACCTGCACTGCTGGAATAAGTGCATATTCAGTGCCAACTACTTTCGCTACCGAATCAGCGGCTACATCTTGTTTGGCCAATAAAAACTACGGCAAAAATTTAAGTCAGGCACAAATTGTACAACTTAACAGCGATTTCAACAAACCAAGCCAATTCACCTTTGGGTCTATGATTGGTGTCAATGATGGCGGGCTTGTTTTTCGCTCCTTCCAAAATTCAATTGCCAACCAAATCACCCAGCTTACCACCCAGTTCAGAAATTTTCACACCACGGATGAGGATTTCAATAACGTACTGCTAAATTACGACCAGAATATTAAGCCAAAAAACACCTTTCCGGAAGGAACACCAGCCTTTATGGGGCGCAACAAAGCGCTGTACAATCTATACCGCAACACCCATGGTTTTACCAGTATTTGTGCCGCTACAGAACTATTGCAATATGGGCCGATGTCCTGGAAAGATAAAGTATACAAAGAAAGTGATTGGTCGATGTTAGGGCCTGCTGGTATCGGTGCTTCTTTTGAAAACTACACCAAAAAATTCATTGATGAATTGGCGCCAGCCAATGGTATTGGTAGTCAAATGCTGGTATCCAGTTTCCAGGTTGGAAACGAATGGTGGGATTACCCCATAAAATCAGACTACCACAATTTGCTGGCTGGTGCCAGAAATGCCTTCAACAGTAAATATGGCTTGAAATCCCTGGGCGGCTGGAAAATGAATTTGGTGGTCAGTGCTTTCCAGGCATATCGGGACAATACTTGTACTGAATTCCTGCGTGATGTTTCCAATTGCGGTGGGGATTTGGCACGCCATGATGCCATTGGCGATTATTTGGATGTTCCAGATTGTAATATCCTCAAGGATTTGGGGGCTATTGATTGCCATCCATACAGCTTTTTACCGGGCACTATTACCTGGACTTATCCAGAGAACCCAATGTCTGAAGCATGGCAGATCAGAAATATGGCGGGCTGGCTGATGGCCAACAAAAACGAAACGACTGGTATCCTGCGCGACACCCGATTATGGTCCTCAGAATATGGCTACGACAGCCATCCAACGGCTGGTGTGGGCGAAAAGACCCAATCAGCCTATTTGATCCGGGGCTTGTTATTGCACAGCCGCTACCATTATGAAAAAGTATATTTTTACAATGCCTACGACCATGCCAGAAGCTCCGACCCCAATTACAATGGTTTGTACAGCAGCAGTGGGTTCTGGAAACTGGGCACTGATCCGAATAACAGCGCATGGCCATCGCCATTGGTAGCGCACGGTGCCACCCCCAAGCCCTCCTGGTTTGGTATGCTGGACTTGAAAGCACGCTTTGGTGGGCATGTGTTTTACAAGGCCCTGGTGGAGGCTGCAGATGCCTTTGTTTTTTTGCTGGCAAAGCCTGATGGAACAGACCCTTACCTGGTATTCTGGTCTCCATCACAAACGACGGACGCTACTATTAATCAGAATATTCCGATTAGCAAGGTGGTCAATTGGAGTGGCCTGCTACCTGGGAATTTTGCCATTGAATCGTCGATGGCCCAGACTTTTGCCGAAAGCCTGGCAGTGGGGCAAAACTATGCTGCAGCTACAGGAATGCTCGCTGGAACCACCACCCTCCATACAATCCAGAGGGCTCCGGCATTTATTCGCCTGACAACGCTAGTGGCAAACACTTGCCCAACTGTAGTTTCCTTCAAGCGTATTCCGCATTCGAATAGTGGGTGCAGTGGCAATGACAAATATTACCAAGTGGTGGTGAGCAACATTGCTGTCAACGACCAAATCACCTTGGCAGGACTGCCAAATAACGGGCTAAATATTGGCCAGTCAAGCTTGAATGGCGTTCCTTTGACGGCACCGGTTTTTCAAGCCAATATTCAATACGTCAACAATAGCAGCCTGCGTTGGCTCTTGAATGCCGGCAACGGGACTACCCAAACGCTACAATTGTACTATTGCTGGGCAAAAAACTACCAGGATGTTTCGACCACTACAGCTACTTCCCAATGTTCCAATGTTGTGACCACCTGCACGGAAGGATCGAACAGCAATAATCCGGAGATACAAGAGCGGAATGGACAAGTTTCTGCTGAATCCGGTGCAGCGGCAGCTAAGTTCATGTTGCAGCCAAACCCAGGTTCTGATCAATTCATCCTGACCTATTTTGGTGAAACCGCTTCCCAGGCACAATTGCGCATCAGCTCACCTACGGGCCAGTTGATGTCGACGATACAAATACCTTCCATAGAAGACAAGCAGCAATGGCAAGTAAATACGGCTGATTTGCCCAGCGGCCTTTATTTTATAGGCCTTCAAACGGACAGTTGGCTGCGCTACCAAACCTGGGAAAAACATTGATGCTCTATTGGAAGACCAGCTTTATTTCAGGTTTGTTTAAGCGCACCTTAAGCCATTTTTCAAGCTTGGTTTGTTCGCTCATAGGGAGGGAAGGGTTGAAGTCAAGGAAGACCAAATATATGGCCTGCTGGCTGGAGGTGGTATCTGTTTCCAGTGCAACGGGCTGAATTACGGCTTCTTTCAGCCCTGGGTACTGGACTTTCATTTCCTTAAACAATTGTTGACTGATCAATTGTTGGTTGTTGATGCTATCCAGTTTAGCGTTCAAAATCAATCTTTGGGCTTCGGTTTGCTTTAAGGCGAGGCCAAGTTGGTTGATTTCTGCGTTGTTGATGAATTTGGTGTCTTGTTCAAGTATGGAAAATCCTTGTTTTATCACCACAGTCACGCCCTCCAGCCCATAATATTTAAGTTTGTCTTTGAGGCTGTTGATCGTCGAATCAGCAATGACCTGACCGCCATAAGTGAGCGTGATTGTTTTGTTTTTCGCATCAATTTCCTTTTTCAGCAAATAGTCGTTCGGGAGGATACACTCGGTTTCTATGTACTTTTTGGATTTAGCCTTAAATTCATTTTGTTGAACTAAGTCATAGCCTAAATAAATGCTGGGTAAAAGTGTCAGGATAATAACTGCCCAAACGATGTTCTTTGCCTTGTGTTCAAAATCCGGGTCTTCGTATTTTTTTACGGGAAACTTTAAGAAATAGGCGGTTAGAATGGTTGCAGCAGCAATAAATACCGTGTTGATCAGGTATAAATACAAGGCACCAAAAAAGTAGGTGAATTGGCCGGTTGCCAGTCCAAAGCCGGCGGTGCAAAGCGGTGGCATCAATGCTGTAGCAATGGCAGCGCCAGGCAAAACGTTTCCTTTTTGTTTGCTCGACAAGGCAATGATTCCAGCAAATCCGCCAAAAAATGCAATAAGTACATCGTAAACGGTAGGTTGTGTGCGGGCAAGAATTTCAGTGTACGCTTCATTTATGGGCGACAGCAAGAAATAAATGGTAGAGGCTGTCAGCCCCACAGCTGCTGCGAAAAGGTAATTTCGAACCGCTTTGCGCAATAAATTGAGGTCTTTGATGGCGACACTGGCCCCAATAGCAATAATGGGGCCCATCAACGGGGAAATAAGCATCGCGCCAATGACGACTGCGGTTGAATTGACATTCAGGCCCAGGGAGGCGATAAGTATGGCAAAAAACAGTACCCAAAGATTAGTGCCAGAAAAAACAGCGCCGTCTTCGATGCTTTTCCGAACTATTGTAAAGCTCTCTTGCTCGTTTTTTAGCCTGAGGGTGTCAATGATTTTATTCTTCATAATGTGCCAAGTACTATTGTTTAGCACAAGATTACTCCAAATACCTAACTTTGAGCCGATATTATCAAGCGCTTTTTCTTCCATATCGCCTTCAACGGACTCCCTTATCACGGCTGGCAGCGGCAGGTGTCTGGTTTGGCCGTACAAGAAGTGATCGAAAACGCCCTGAAAAACGTGTTGAAAACGTCGACCACCGTTAATGGTTGTGGCCGTACCGATGCACAAGTGCATGCCAGTCAATATATTTTTCACGCTGATATTGAAGAAGGCCAGGAATTAGACCTGCTGTTTCGCCTCAACCACGCCCTTCCGCCCGACATTGCTGTTTTTGAAATAATACCGGTGCACGACAAGGCGCATGCTCGTTTTGATGCCATCTCGCGCACTTACGACTATTTTATACACACGAGTAAAGATCCTTTTTTAAACGGTGCCAGTGCCTATTACGCCGAGAAATCGCTAGACTTAGCCAGCATGAGAACGGCCATTGCGCTGCTGACACAATACGACGATTACTACGCTTTTTGCAAATCGCCTAACAGCAACAAACACACCGTCTGCCGGGTAAGTGCCGCCAGCTTGTGGGCAGACGAACATGCCGATCGTTTGCACTTTCAAATCACGTCCAACCGTTTTCTCCGGGGGATGATACGCATCCTGGTGGGCCGCTTGCTGGAAATCGGCAAAGGGAGGATGCGGGTGGAAACTTTTGAACAGCATCTTCGGGACAAAAAAACGCCGAAGATCATCACAGGTGCGCACCCGCAAGGGCTATATTTGTCGAAGGTGGTGTATCCGTATTTGGAATTGCCACAGCGTTCTGCCTTTCCTACCCTGCCTTGAAAGGCATGCTGCCGGATATTTTCACACCGTTGTGTGCGACTTTTTTATGTGTAACGGGCATGCCGTTTACCAAAGCTACCCTTTTATCATTTTCCAGGTTTTAATTGCGTCCCCATGGGCCAGTTTTACAAGATAGACCCCAGGTAGAAGCTCATTTGTATCCAGCACCGCGGTATTTCCAGCAATTTCCTTCTTGGCGACGAGGGTACCATACAGGCTAAATACCTGCAAAACTACACCAGTCATATCATGGTCGTTTCCTACAATACTGATGTATTGATCAAAGGGATTGGGCGCCGCCATTACACTTTCAAGGGTTATCGTTTGCGCGCTAACAGCACATACATAAACGGTAACCTTGAAATGCATGGCTGTGCTACAATTTGTCAAGGTATCCATCATGGAAACAGAGAGTAGCTTTTGGCCTTCAGCGCCCCATTTTACCTGAATCTGTGGCGTATTATTGCTGCCGATAATACTATCTCTTGGATCACTAACTTCCCAGTTGTACACGTGGTAATTGGCCGTAGATTCATACTCATAAATTTCGGCGGTGCATTGAAGGGTAGGTATGTCAATCGTGACAGGCTCCACATTTTCTTGCTCCACGGTCACAGTGTTGGTTGCAGAACATCCGTTCACATCGCTTACCGTCACCACATAGTTTCCAGCTTGAATGTTGTTGATGGCCGCCGTGCTGGCACTCGTGTTCCATTGATATTGATAAGGACCATTTCCTGATAAGGCGGCAATGGATGCTGCGCCATTGTCTGGCTCAGGGCAGGAGGCTGCATCGGCATGTGGAATCAAGAAAAGACCAACACCCAGAAAGCCAACGGTAAAGCTGCGAATGGTCATTAAAAGGCTTTGAATTGGTGAAATGTCAAAATCGCTTAAAATGAAGTGTGCTTCGTAGGTGTTGATTAGATATAGCTATGGCTTACCTTGTATAAGGTGGATTGCCAAAACAACATAGATTAATGTATAGGAGGAAGGAATCGCAGAAGGAGCGCAAGATTGATGATGCTATAACATATATTGTGCCAAAAGTACGCAATTATATGGTAACTAATGACCATTAGAGGTATGCCAGTTGTCAAATTCACTTATTTGAAATTTCAACTGACCAGTGCATTATCCCATCCAGCCATCTTGAGCCAAACTCGTACCGGAACATTTGTCCAATGTAGCTGTCGGAGGCACCAAGCGAACCGGTTTGGCCATGTCGCCCTTCAATTGATTTGCGGAGCGCTAAAAAAGCTTCTTCATCGGGTGTCAGGTAGGTAATATTGCCTGAGGCGGTATTCCAGTACAGTACCTGATCAAAGATGGATTTTCCCTTTCGATGGGTGTTCCAGCATTTATTGTATCGGAAGGAATTGCCCTCTTTGGCATTCAGGTCAAAGCCGAGATGAAGGATTTGGCGTTCTTTTTGGGCATCTGAGGCACGTTTGATGGTTTGAAGTTCAAGTAATTGAAATTCAGCACATTGCGCTGAAATGCTACTTGATAGAATGAGTGAGAGGAAGGCGAAAAAGGCGGTACGCATGATTAAATATTAGTTTTTAATTGGGTGCAAGAAACGGAAAAAACCAGTTGTTAGTTGTTCCTTACTGTTTGTTTGTTTCGGAGCGCTTGCCTTTAGTTCGGTCAAGGTACATCGTGGTATACGTTTCCTGCGTGAAGAACACCAACGCAGGGCGTTTGGCACAGAAGGGAGATTTAGCAAAGGGAGGTGAACACCTGGCAGGCAGAATGTTATTATCTTGGTCGCTCCAAAACAATACCGCTGACTTTTTGAAATAAGAATCCAGTATGACCACACAAGAACGCTCCCTAAGCCCTTCCACTGCCACAGGCTCGCTTGGTGTGATGCACCTGAAACGCTATTGGGAGCGTGTGCAATTGATAAGGCGAGGTGCTGTCAAACAGGGCGCCTTTAATGAAGAATGGAATTTGGATGTGTTGTTATTCGCGGCGCTTGGACTTGGAATCGAGCAAATCATCACGCACCTGTATCAGGCTTCGACGGATTTTGAGGCGTTTGAGGAATGGGTGTTGCAACAGAACAACGGACAACCAGACCAGGCGAAGATCAAGGCTTTTAACGACCAAATTAGCCATCAGGGAACGTCCCCTACCGAAGCGCCGGAAGGGCCTCCGGTGCTCACTGCGGAAGATTTGGCGTTTTGGGATGCCAACGGTTATGTCATCGTACGCAAGGTCATAACGGAGGAAGCCTGTGATCGAAGCATTGCGGCCATCTGCGATTTCCTGGAGATCGAGCGCGACAACCCAGCGACCTGGTACAACAGTCACCCCGCCAAGCAGAAAATTATGGTGCAACTTTTTCAGCACCCACAGCTGGACGAAAACCGCCATGCGCCCCGTATCCGGAGAGCTTATGAGCAACTTTACGGGCGCAAAGACTTGTGGGTCAATACCGACAGGGTTAGTTTCAATCCCCCCGAGACGCCTTCGTACAAATTTCAGGGGCCGGATTTGCACTGGGACATCAGCCTGAAATTACCCATTCCTTTCAGCGTATTGGGTTTGATGTATTTGTCGGACACCAAATCCAATCAGGGCGCTTTCACGGTAGTTCCTGGCTTTCAAAATCGAATAGAGTCGTGGATCAATAGTTTGCCGCCGGGCTTCAATCCGCGCGAGGCAAACCTTCATGCGCTGGGCAGCTTTCCGATCGCTGCCAATGCCGGTGATTTTATCATTTGGCACCAAGCATTACCGCACGGCAGCAGTCCGAATACCGCTGAACTTCCCCGGTTTGTGCAGTATATTAATTACCAGCCGTTGGATGTGGAAGTGGGGACGGAATGGATTTAAGCGCATGTATTCCATTAACTTTGCCTCCCAGAAACCCGCAGTCAATCTCTTTTCTTCCCGCCAAAACGATACCCTATCATGATGCTAGTGGCGCGAATACCAAGTAACATATAGGTTAACGGCCATATTTTCCGCTCAATTTCGTTGTTCGTCGGTTAAAATGTCCCGTATTTCGCCCTTCTCACGCCTAATTGAACAAAAAATCTGTCTCGATAACCTATACGTTACTTGGTATTCGCGCCACTAGATTGCAAATCCACCCGAGCAGAAAAAATCGTTTCCAGAAGATCATTTTTTTCATCTTGGATCGGTAGTGATCTTAGCGCTTGATCTATATCTTAAGTCAACGACATTGGCGTAAACGCGGTACTACCAGAACGTTGCCATTGCTTGAGTATTAAACGATAACGAAGCGCTCCGAAACGATCAACTATCAACGAACAACTATCAATTATCAACTATCAACGAACAACTATCAATTATCAACGAACAACTATCAACGCCATCACTTCACCCGCAACGTCCTAAACGCCCAAGCCGCACTCAAAAACGTCAACACAGCTCCCGTCAGCATCGCCGCCCCCGGAAAGTAGATCGGGGCATCTGCTGCCGTAAAATAGGAAAATATGCTGGTCATTAAAAGCGGAGAAACAATGGTGGTGGCGCTCACCATGCTGGTAAGGCCCCCTTGTAACTCTCCCTGTTCATTGGGTGAAACCTGAGTGGAAATGATTCCCTGCAAGGAAGGCCCTGCAATGCCACCAAAGCAATAGGGTATCAAGGCTGCGTACATCATCCAGCCTTCCGTGGCAAATGCGAAGGACAAAAAGCCCAGACAGTACAAGCTTAGGCCAACATACACGCCGCGTTCCTGGCCAAGTTTTGGAATAATGACACGGATCAAGCCTGCCTGTATGATGGCCGTGAAAAGCCCTACGACGCTCAGTGAAATCCCCACGGCCCTTTCATCCCAATGAAACTTCTCCATGGTATAATATGACCAACCTCCTTGCACTGCCCATGCTGAAACGTAGAGCAGAATCAACGATACCAACAAGCCGCTGATGATCGGGTATTTCCGCAATTGCGACAGGGTTCCAATGGGGTTGGCGCGTTTCCAGTCAAATTTCCGGCGATGCTCCAGTGCCAAGGATTCAGGCAATATGAAAAGGCCGTAAAGCCAGTTGAGCAAGGCAAGCACTGCTGCGGCGATGAAGGGCATACGCGGGCCATAAGTGCCCAAAAATCCGCCCAGTGCGGGACCGATGATAAACCCGATGCCAAAGGCGGCACCAATCAGTCCAAAATTCTGTGCCCGCTTTTCCGGGGTACTCACATCTGCTATATAGGCTGAGGCAGTGGTGAAGCTGCTGCCCAATACGCCTGCCAGCAATCGGCCAACAAAAAGCCAGCCTATCGTCGGCGCGAAGGCCGAAAAAAGGTAGTCGATGCCAAAGCCAAACAAAGAACCCAATAAAATGGGCCGCCTGCCATACTGATCGCTCAAGGCACCCAAAATGGGTGCACAAATAAACTGCATGATGGCATAAGAAAACATCAACCAACCACCTACCTGCGCGGCATGGCTCAGGTCTTTTCCAGTAAGCCCCATGATAAGTTTTGGGATCACCGGAATGATGATTCCAAAACCGATAACATCAATGAGCAAAGTTATAAATATGAACCCGACGGCTGCGGAACGACGCGTTGACATAGCGTGAAATGTTAAATTTTGGATTGTTGAAAAAAAAATTTGGGCTTCTTTTACGCGCTGAAACGACCGCCTTGAAAGGAGCTTTATTTCAGGTTTTTTTGATTCAAAATAGCCTCTAAGTATTTGACCGTTAATTTGTTAAAATAAATAGATTTTTCACAAGTTAACTCCTTTCCCTCTAAAAACTGCACCCATCGAATACCCTGAATAGCATTGGTCAAGAAGAGCTCATCGGCCTCCAAAAGGTCGGCGAAAGTACAGGCTTTTTCAACGATAACGATGCCTTGTTGCTGCAATACCGCAGACAATAATTGTTGAAATGTACCGCTTACTTGACCAGCTGTACGTTCCGGAGAGAAAACTGTATCGCCTTTAATCCAAAAGATATTGCTGCTACTCGCTTCACTGACATGTCCAAGTGCATTTGAGATAACCACATCATCTACCCCGGCACTGCGGGCCTCCATGGCCGCCGCGACGTATCGGGTGCCGCCCAGGGTTTTCAACCCGGATAGCGCGTCAATAGCCAATTGAACACCCAAACAATGCCGGACTGCAAGACCGGTTTCCTGCCAAACGAAAACATCAGATTCCAGCGCAGTCGCTGTAATCAGAAAATTGGGCCTGTTGTCTGTCGGAAAAAACAATCCGCCCGGCGCACGCCAAACACTGATCCTAACCCGGGCATTGCCCCGAACGGTTCGCAGGATTTCCTGCACAAAAAAATCAGCAGACCAAAATGCTGGAACCTCAAAGCCAAGCACTTTTAATCCCGCTTCCAATCGCGCCCAATGCAGGTGCATAAACGGTACACGGCCCCGAAAAACCCGAATTGTTTCGAATAGGCCATCGCCGTATAAAAATCCGCGTGATAGCTGCTCAAAATGCGCTGGCATGGTATCGAGCAGGGTTGAATTTAAGTTCATTGACAAAAAAAAGGATTCATGGTTAAAAGGTTTCATGGTTAAAAGGTTTCAGGGTTTCATGGTTTCATGGTTAAAAGGTTTCAAGGTTTCATGGTTAAAAGGTTTCAGGGTTGGCGGTGCTTTTGGCATAGATCGATTAGTCATTTAAGTCCTCATTTTTCCAAAGAAACTGGTTGCCAATATCCGCTAAATTCTCCTGAATACCAAGGTCATCTCCAACCATGAAACCCTGCAACCCTGAAACCTTTTAACCCTGAAACCCTGCAACCCTGAAACCATGAAACCATGAAACCCTGAAACCTTTTAACCCTGAAACCCTGAAACCAATAACCGATTTTTCACTTTCCAATTTCTATATTAAATGCACCAACGTTTTTTAATCACTTCCCGATCCTTCACATCCCTTTTGCTGGTTTTGAGCTTTTTGCTCCCCGCATCCCTTTTTTCCCAAACACAACACCCGGTAGCGGAATGGCTGAATGCCTATCGAAACGCCTCCGATTTTCGCCCGGTACAAATGCTGACCCTGAATGCCGACCGATCCGACTTGGAAGGGACGGTTGCCAATGCCAGTATTTTGAGCGCTGATGAGGACGCGCTTGATGAATTGTTGCACCAGCCCCCCGCCACTATTACCTTTTCAATTCCGCAACGCGATGGCGCTGTTTTGGAGCTGGAATTGGCAAAGGTCGAAATTCTTGCGCCAGAATTCTCGCTTGGCACAAAAGGCGCATCGGCTCAAGAGAATTTTCCGTACCACAAATCGGTACATTATCGGGGCATCATCCGCGGAAATGAAGCATCCATTGCTGCCCTGAGTTTTACGAGTACCGGCTTGTCGGGCATGGTCGCCGATGCAGAAGGCACCCGGCAGCTTGGGCTACTGGAAGACGGTTCTGGCCTTTACATTTTTTACAATACCAGAGACTTAAAAGCTTCATCGCCAAACAATTGCCTTTCCGATGAGCAATCGCTTCAGGGTGATTTGGACAATGAAATCGGCGCTGGCGACCGTGGTGTAGGCTGCAAAACCGTTAATATCTACTTCGAATGCGATTATAAGTTGTATGTCGATAAAGGCTACACCGTGGCGGGTGTTACGAACTATGTGACAAGCCTTTTTAACCAAATTGCAACCTTGTATGCCAATGAAAATGTGGGGGTTGCCATTTCACAAATTTATGTCTGGACCTCACCCGACACTTATACCAGTCAATCCGATATCGGAAACCTGCTCAATACCTTTCGCCAAACAGTTGGCACCAACTTCAACGGGCAATTGGCCCATTTCCTGAGCACCAGAAGCCTGGGCGGCGGCATCGCTTACGTAGATGTCATCTGTTTCAAACAATATGCTTTTGGGGTAAGCTGTATTAATGCCAGCTTTCAGAACGTACCAACGTACTCTTGGTCTGTGGAGGTGGTGACGCATGAATTGGGCCATAATTTGGGCTCCTACCATACCCAGTCTTGCAATTGGCCTGGTGGCGCACTCGACAATTGCGTGAGCCCGGAAGGAAGCTGTGCGCCAGGCCCGCCACCCGTGAACGGCGGCACGATCATGAGCTATTGTCACCTGACAAGCACAGGCATCAACTTTAACAAAGGATTTGGTACTGTCCCAGGGGCAAAAATCAGGGATAAAGTGCTGAATGCTACTTGTTTAACGTCTTCCGGTACGGCTCCTTCGGGTTTGACAACAAGTAATATTACGGCAAATGCTGCCACCTTGAATTGGACGCCGGTTGCCGGGGGGACCACGTACACCGTGCAGTATAAAATTACCAGCTCCAGTGCATGGCTTACCGGCGGTACCACGACTGCCACGGTCTACAATCTTGGAAATTTAAGCGCGAGCACGGCTTACAACTGGCAGGTAAAAACTGATTGTTCGGGGTATTCTACGCCAGGCGCTTTTTCGACCACAAGTGGCGGCGGCGGCAGTTCCTGCAATCCACCTGCCAACACGCAAACATCCAATATCGGCACTACGTCAGCCAATCTTTCCTGGGGAATCGCAGCAGGTGCCAGCAGCTATACCGTTCAGTATAAAACCTCGGGTTCCAGTACGTGGCTGACTGCCGGCACCACCAGCAACACGGCGTACAATTTGAGTGGCTTGAGTAGCGGAACTACTTATAACTGGAAAATAAAAGCAAATTGTTCCGTTTACGGGTCAATTATGAGCTTTGTGACGGGCAATACCAGTGGTGGCGCTTGTAACGCTCCCACCACGTTGTACAACAACCAGGTAGGGAGCACCACGGCTGCTATTTCCTGGACGCCAGTATCGGGGGCAAGCAGTTATTCCCTGCAATTGAAGTACGCGAATTCGACCTCTTACAGCAATTTAGGGACGGTACCATCTACATCCGTTACCATTAGCGGACTGCAGCCATCAACGGCTTATAACTGGCGGGTACGGGCAAATTGTTCCTTTTACTCAACGTCAAAATGGCTGATGACCATGTCCAATATACTAGGGGAGGGTGTCGGCCAAGCAGCAATTGGTCAGCCAACGGTATCCTACGAGCAGGAACAAAGCGTTGAAATTTACCCAAATCCAGCCAATGATTTCATTTATTTGAAACATTCTGCGCCTTTATCCGTAGAAACTACCGTGTTGATATCAAACGCATCCGGTAAAGTGGTTGTGGAAGCCGGGGTAGACTCGGAGGTGTTTAGAATGGATATTGCAAGTTTGCCTTCAGGACTATATTTTCTTACGGTACAGCAAAACAAAAAAAGATTGACCACGGAGAAACTGGTCGTTATTCGATAATCTTCCTTCCGTTTAAATAAGAGTGCCGGTCTCGCAAGAGATCGGCACTTCGTTTTTTCTATTTACCGCGGCCTTGAAGCAGCACCAACGCGGTGTAAAACAAGATTTTAAAATCTAGTGCAAGCGACATGTTTTCAATGTACAAAAGATCAAAGCGCAGGCGTTGCAGCATTTCAGAAACATTGGAAGCATAACCATACTTCACTTGTCCCCAGGACGTAATGCCGGGCCGTACCTTCAATAAATGTTTGTAATGTGGGTTTTGCGCCAATATCTGGTCTATAAAGTGCCGCCTTTCAGGCCTTGGCCCTACCAAGGACATATCGCCTCGCAGCACATTCCAAAAATTGGGTATTTCATCCAGCCGCCATTTACGCATCACCGCGCCAAATGGTGTACAGCGCGGGTCACCTTCTTTTGACAGCTGCGGCCCGGCATCTTCGGCGTTGACATACATGGATCGGAACTTGAAAATAGTAAAGGGCTTGCCATTGATGCCCAGTCTGTCTTGCTTGAAAAATATTTCTCCAGGAGAAGAAAGCCGCACCCGAATCGCGATGTAAATAATTAGGGGTAAGAGGATCAGCAATGCCGTAAAGCTGACGCATATATCAAGGCCACGCTTTACCGTGCGTTGCCAGCGCGGCATCAATTCCTGCCGAATTTCAATGAGTACCGCGCCGTAAACGTGGTTCATTTTAACTGATCCGAGCAAAATATCATACATATCCGGGATGATTTTGACCAGCACCTGATCGCCAAAATCAAAGAGTACGTTCAATATGTCGCGCAATTGGTTGTGTTCAGAAGTCTCGATGGCAATAATGACTTCTTCTATATTGTTTTCATGTATTACTGTCGAAATATCAGACAATGCGCCAAGCTTTGGCAAATGACCAGACATTATCTGATCCGTATCGCCATTCGTATCAATAAACCCAATAAAGTTGTTGCCTAAGCCCTTTTCCAAGCCCTTTATGTCGAGGTACAGGTCGAGCGCATTTTGGTTTCCGCCAACCAACAAGGTGTTGAAGGTAACCAAGCCCGCTTTCAGGCGTCGGCTTGCCCGGGTAAGCAAGATCATCCTTGATGTTGACGTAAGCAGGAAATGAAGGGCAAACAGCGTGAAAAAGGATTGATAATAGGTGCGGTAACCATATACTACATCATCCAGGATAAGGGTGAAAAACAGAAATGTCACCCCCAGAAAAGACAGGAAAAAAGTATGGGCAAGTGTATTGAGTCGGGATAGCCTGTAGATATCGACGTAGTGGTCGAAAATACTGTATAGCAATACCCAGCCAATTGGAATGATAAAGATACCAAGACTAAAATTAGTGTCCTGTAGGATATTGAGGTCGATGGGGGCACCTTCCAGGTATTTTCGGTGCAGGAAAAAGAAGGCCCATGCAAGCATTGCCATGACAAAGTCGGCAATTCCATAGTAAAAGGTGTGGCGCTTGCGCTGCAAGTTTAACATGTTGTGCTTCGTTGCATGCCCCAGCATGGGCAAGTTCGTTCAGTTTTGCTCAATTTTTCCTGTGTTGTATCGCAACATTTGCACAGGCTAACTACATTCATTACTACAGGTGCCCAAGTCGGATATTGTCTATCCTGATGGTACCATTCAGTTGGGCATATTTACCGCTATTATCCTTTGGTATTCCTGCCCTAAAAAACAGTTTGTAATTTTTCCCGTTCGTTTTTACCAGTGAATCGGTGAGGTTGATGTAAATTTTATTCATGTCTTCGGCGTTGTTGAATTGGAAAACAGGATAAGAAGCTTCCACACCAAAATCATTGACATACAGCAGGAATAAGAAAAAAGGCAGGTCACATTGGTAGTGCATTTCAAGCCAAACTTCCGGCAAACCCAACACTGGCAACGTTGCAATTGCCTCGGTTGCAATTTCAATGATGGAATGTGCCGTATCCAGTTTCATTTGCAAGCAATTTCCGGCAAAAGCGCCCTCTGTCGTGAATGAATAGGTGGTTGTTTGATCGTTGTCCCTGTTTTCAAAAATAATACTAGAGCCACCATCAAAATCGCCGCGCCCCGCGCCGAAAGGGAATTTTATAGCGGGGTCGTACAGGGTTGTGGGTTGAATCTCAGTTGTTTGGCCCGCAACCAAATTCACCGAACTCGATTCCCAGCTGGTTAATAAAGGATAAATATCCGGGGTTGCCAAAATACCATTTGCCTTCACGCCAGGGTACAGCCATACAGTGCTTGGTCCTTCTGCCAGAATGGGTACTGTTGCGGGCAAGGTGTAGGAACCCAGGTATTCGCCATTTACATAAAGCCAGCCTTCTGTGATTTTGTGCCAGGAGGCATCGCCTTGTGCACTGACCGTGAATGGCTTTAACTTAATATAAGCTGGAATTTGTTCTGGTTGGTCTTTACAGCCAAATACCGCAATCAGGCAAAGGAATAGTAGTTTATGTTTCATAAAAAGCTCAATCTTTTGATCGAATGAATATTTCTATCGGCGCGCCTTTGAAATTGTAATGCTTCCTGATCTGGTTTTCCAAAAACTGCGAGTAGGCCTCCCGAACATAGTTTGGGTTGTTAACAAAGAACGCAAAAGAGGGGAACTTCGTTGGCAATTGTGTCACATATTTGAACTTTGGAAAACGGCCTGAAATAGAAGGGGGTGGGGTAGACTCGATGATTTCCATCATCAGGTCATTCAACTCCGATGTCTTGACGCGGCGGCACCTGTTTTGATAGGCTTCCATAGCCGCTTCAACAGCTTGGAATATTCGTTGCTTCTCTGTCGCTGAAATAAATACAACGGATACGTCGTCATTAGGCGCCAACCTTTTTTTGATGGCAGCTTCGTAATCCCGGATGGTATTGGTCTCTTTATCCTGCACCAAATCCCATTTGTTGACCAGAATCACCAATCCTTTATGCCTTTTTTGTGCCAATCTCAGAATATTGAGGTCTTGTGATTCAATGCCTTGCATTGCGTCAAGCACCATCAGGCATACATCGGCCTCTTCAATGGCGCGAATGGCGCGCATGACGGAGTAAAACTCCAGGTCTTCCTCCACCTTTGTTTTTCTTCGAATGCCGGCAGTGTCGATGAGCATGAACTCCATCCCAAACTTATTGTATATGGTATGGATTGGGTCACGGGTGGTACCAGCGATAGGCGTTACGATGTTACGCTCCTCGCCCAAAAGGGCATTGGTGAGCGATGACTTGCCCACATTAGGACGGCCAATGATGGCGAACTTGGGCAATTCAGTCTCCAATTCAGGGACATTTTCAATTTGCTCCACCACGGCATCAAGCAGGTCACCCGTACCGCTACCACTGATGGAAGCAATAAAAAAGGTGTTTTCAAAACCCATGCCCCAAAACTCATTGGCATCGAGCTGGCTTTTGTGGCTGTCTACTTTGTTTACCACCAGATAAATCGGCTTATTCACCCGCCGCAGCCATTTTGCGATATTGTCATCCAGGTCAGTGATGCCCGTTTGTGCATCCACGATAAATAACAGCACGGTGGCTTCTTCTGCCGCCGCAATGACCTGATCCCTGATGGCAGCTTCGAAAACATCATCGGAGTTTTGGACGAAGCCTCCCGTGTCGACGACACCAAAACGTTTGCCGTTCCATTCACAGAATCCGTATTTGCGATCCCTGGTAACTCCGGAAAAGTCGTCGGTTATAGCATCGCGGGAGCCCACGAGCCGGTTGTAAAGTGTTGATTTGCCGACGTTTGGCCGACCGATAATTGCTACGATATTACTCATTAGAAAAGTTGAGGAATTTTGAGACCATAAAAGCCCCTGTGTGGTTTCCTGTAGATTTGTATATTTGCCATCTGGCAGTTTCAGCGCAAAGGTAGCAAATGCCCAGCTTTGAATTTCCAAACAAGAGGCCAACCCATGAATAAAATCATCTACAGAGATCAAAACGTTACGATTTTTCAAAGTGCCCTGTTCCAAACCAACTCCACCGTGGTATGTACAGACGATGTAGTACTGGTCGTGGATCCGGCTTGGTTGCCCGAGGAGGTGATGGCCATAAAACATTATGTGGACGACATTCGCGGCGCGCGGGAATTATACCTGATTTTTACCCATTCAGATTACGATCATATTATTGGATATGGCGCATTTAAGGCGGATAAAGTGTTCACTTCCAAGGCAATGGAAGACAACCTGAACAAGGAGACCTGTGTGGAACAAGCCTTGGAGTTTGATGAAAAATATTATGTCCGACGCCCGTATCCGATTGAGTATCCAACGGCTGATTTTACCGTTTTCCGTGATGGGGTTCAGTACAAGCACGGGCAAACCAAAATGACTTTCTACCTCACGCCAGGGCATACAGCAGACAGTATGATGGTGGTAATTTGGCAAATTGGGCTTTGTATTGCCGGGGATTATCTCTGCAACGTAGAATTTCCATTTATTTACCACAGCAGCATAGATTACGAGGAAACACTTGAAAAACTGCTGCTGATTCACGATCGCAACTGGTTTACCCGTCTGGTTCCAGGGCATGGCGATCCGGCCCTCAGCATCGATGCCTGGCTGCTCCGACGAACTGAAAGCCTTGCCTATATATATGCCGTGCGGGAGAGCATTGCCACAGGGGTACCCTTTGATGAGGCATCGCTTTGGGATCGATATCAATTCCCCAGACTTCAAAAAAAATTCCATGCAGATAATGTCGCTTTGATCACCAGGGAATACGAACAAGGGCTTTGGTATTGGGACCCTGATTTCTCTTTTGAGCAATTGACAGAATCTCCATCGGGCGATAAACAAAACCTTGATCGGTTAGACGATCTTATTTCGTAGGTTTGCCACATGGATTCCCGAAAAGTAGACTTTTTGAATATTGGGTTAATCGTGCTGTCGCTACTGGCAGCATTCTGGATGCCTTTTGGCTTGTTCCTCTTTTCTTATGCCATTTTAGGCCCTTTGCATTACCTGACAGAGATCAATTGGCTCGATGAGCGTGCGTATTTCAGCAAATCCAAATCTACACCCTGGCTGTTGGGAGGTTTTGTTTTGTTAATTTGTTTTGCTTCTTTTTTTGCTGAAGGCGCCCGCAACCCAAGTCTGGCTGGTTTTAGGGCATTTGTCAACGAATCGTTTGCCAAAGGTTTTTTTGAGTTGATGGTGTCTTGGGTAGTACACCTGGCTTTTTTGTCGTTTGTCGTGGCCGTAGCTTTGGCAGCATTCAAAGATTGGAAATTCAGGATACTGATCGTAATATTGGGCATAGCCATTGCCTACGTTTTCAGAAGCAACAATACTTATACATTATTGGTGGGGAGCATGTTGCCCACCTTTATTCATGTATGTGTTTTCACCGGACTTTTTATGTTGTACGGTGCCATGAAATCGGGCAGCAGGCCCGGCTATGCATCGGTGATAGTTTTTGTGTTGGCGCATCTGGCCATCGCTTTTTGGCCCATAGATGCAAGGCAGCATTTTTTGGCGAGCGCGGACCCTGTCAAAGAACGTTTTTTTGAAAGTGGCTTCCAGAATGTTATCTACCAGCTTGGCTTAGTACTGGGCAAAGTAACCCAAGGATCCAATTTTATGTTGAACAGTGAACTTGGGATACGGATGGGCATTTTTTTGGCTTTTGCTTACACGTATCATTATTTGAACTGGTTTTCCAAAACCTCTATTATTCGTTGGCACGAGGTTTCGAAGCGCAAGTTGATTTGGGCGGTGGTGATTTGGATCATTTCCATTGCTTTGTATGCCTACAATTATCGTGTCGGGCTTTTGGCGCTTCTTTTTCTCAGCTTGCTCCACGTTGTGTTCGAGTTTCCGCTCAATTACATGTCTATTTCAGGAATCGTTTCAGGACTAGGTCAACGGATGGGTTGGGGCAATAGTTCCAAGAAGTCGGTTGGGTGAAATGTTATGGCCACACTTAAAAGGAAGCGTATTGTTAAAAATGTAGGCTTGACACAATTACAGCAAAAAAACTTACTGGATGCTTTCACAAATTTTTACCTTCACGCTTTCTAATTGCTGGCCCGTAACATTCGTTTCTTTGGTTCATCCACTTTTTTTCCAAATCTTTCACGTTCTAGGAAGCGTTTCCACAGGTTGTCGCATCTAAGGATTCGGCCTCTTATTGCTATTTTAAATCAAACATTGGAGTCAACATACAAATTGAAGTTTCATGAAAAAAAACTTACTCTTACTATTATTAGTGGCTGTATTCGTACAGTTTGACGCAAGGGCCCAAGAGGGTACAGCATGTCCGGATCCACCACCACCAGGTGGCCCTTCCTGCAATGCGTCTTGTGTTTATTGCAATTTTGATGGATATATGGGTATCAATAGTGGAGCACCTTCGGGTGGCCCCGTCGTTTGTGGCCAGATTACCCTCCACAACGATCTTTGGTATGGCTTCGTTGCCGGCACATCTGATATTACAATTGATTTGATAACCTCGAATTGTCAAAATGGAGACGGGCTACAAGTGGCTATTTTTGACAACTGTAACGACGCGGATGCGCTCGTCTGCAACCCAGGTTGCGGTGGTTGTGGCGGCCAAACTTTTACACTTACCTATTCTGGTTTTACCCCTGGTGAAACTTACTGGTACATGATCGATGGTTATATTGCCGACGTTTGTAATTATACCATTTCCGTCACTAACGGCAGTATTTCGCCACCGCCACCAGATCCAGCAATTACACCTTCTGGCCCAACTCAAGTTTGCCCTGGCGCTACAGTCGTGTATACGATTCCTGACGCTTTTGGGGCAGGTTTTTACAACTGGACATCCCCTCCCGGCTCCCAGATCAATGGAGTGAACAACAACCAAAACATCAATGCTCCAGACGGCACCCAAGTAACGGTGACCTTTGGCAGCCAAGGTGGCAATGTATGTGTTCGAACAGGCAACTCCTGCAACCCATTGACACCGTTTCAATGCCTTCCAGTGACGAATGTGCCCATCCCGGTAACCATTAAGCCAGCCATCGTTATCTGCAATGACGATACTCCGTTTACTTGGGATGAGGAGCCGTTTCCTGTACTCAATGTTCCTGGCACCTTTACGTTAAACTCGACTCCTTATGATTCCTATTTGGGCTGTGACAGTGTTGTTCGGCAAACAGTAACCATTAAAGCACCACTGTTTACAAACATACCTACTCAATATATTTGTGCGGGCAGTTGCCTCCCTTTTGCCGGGCAACAATATTGTGATCCAGGCCTTCAACAGGTTGTCTTGCAATCTTTCCAGGGTTGTGACAGCTTGGTCAATTTTTCCATTGCGGTTCTATCGCCAAATGCTCAAATTACGGGCAATGCCCCAATTACCTGCGCTACCCAAGGCGGCTTGAATTTGATGGCTACTAATTTTAACTCCGGTTCTTCTTTTCAATGGACAAACGCCAATTGGAATATTATTGGTGGAGCGCCAACCCAGAACGTGAATGCTACAGGTGTTTATCAATTGGTGGTTTCGTCCACAGGGGGCGGGCTTGTTTGTCGCGATACTGCTGTCGTGACGGTTACAGGCAATACTGTTCCCCCCGGCGCCACTGCAACAAACACGAATATTAATTGCATTAGCACGACCGCAAACTTGTCAGGGTCTTCTCTAACGAATGGCGTGAACTTCCTTTGGGCCGGCCCAGGGATCACGCCCGCCAATCAAAATCAACAAAACCCGGTTGTAAATCAACAGGGTGTGTACACGCTTTTGGTCACCAATCCCGTCAATGGCTGTACGTCTACAGCCCTGGCTACGGTAATTGGCGACAATGTTTCACCCAGTATTTCAACTGTTGGTGGCAATATCACTTGTACCCAAACAAACGTAACGCTCAATGGCACGACCAATGTCGGATCGGCAAACTGGCTTTGGACAGGCCCTGGCATTACCCCCGCCAACCAAAATATGGAAGACCCGCTTGTCTCCTTGTCTGGCTGGTATTACGCAACCGTTACCAACTCGGTGAATGGTTGTACTAATGTAGATTCTGCTGAGGTGATTTTGAACACGACCAATCCAACGGCTTCAGCAGGTGTAGATCAAACCTTGACTTGCTCCTTTCCAACCCAGACTTTGCAAGGTTCCGGCAATACAGGATTGGCACCAATGGGTGTTTTATGGACAGGGCCAGGATCCTTCACTTCAACCGCGTTGATGCCTACTGTGAATCAACCAGGTCTTTATATATTGACAATCACCAACCTTCAAAATGGTTGTGTAAAAACAGATTCGGTCAATATGGCCATAAATCAAGTGCCGCCGATGGCGAATGCGGGCACAGACTCCACCATTACCTGTGATCACCCTAGCATAACGCTGTTGAGCGCAGGATCCAGCAGTGGCGCTAATTTTACCCGACTTTGGAGCGGCCCCGGCATAAATGGCGGCAATCAAAACCAGGGTAGCCCAATGGTTAACTTACCGGGCAACTATTCGCTTTTGATTACCAACAATACCAATGGATGCACCGCTACCGACATGGTTGTTGTCGCTATTGATGTGGCACTGCCTACAGCTGATGCTGGTCTTGACCAGACTTTGACTTGTGTTAACCCCAATGGGGTAACGTTAAGTGGAAGTGGCACCCCAACGAGTATTTCATACCTTTGGTCGGGTCCTGGTATAGGAGCCAATAATCAAAATCAACAATCTCCCACTACAACCCAGGCAGGTACCTATACATTTCAGGTTACCAATACGGTAAATGGATGTACGGCAACTGATCAGGTGATCGTTATACAGGATGCCAATGTGCCAGATGCTGAAGGTGGCCCAGACAGGACATTAAACTGTACCATTAATACGGTGAATTTTGACGGTTCTGGTTCTACAACTGGCCCTGACATCACTTATATGTGGGCTGGACCTGGTATTTCCGGCGCTAATGCTACAGCTCAAAGCCCCATGGGGCTTACAGTGCCTGGCACGTACAACCTTACTGTTACGAACAGCACCAATAATTGTGTCAATACTGATATTGTCGTCATAACGCAGAACATTACGCCGCCAATTGCCAACGCAGGTTTGGACTTGGTGTTGAACTGTTTTAACAGCGCGATGGACACGCTGGATGCCTCAGCTTCCAGCAGTGGTTCCATTTATACTTATCTATGGGCTGGCCCGGGTGTTACACCAGCCAACCAAAACCTGAAAAGAGCTCCAATAAACAACCAGCCTGGTTTATACTCCATTACTGTTACCAATACCAACAACACCTGTACTTCGGTGGACCAAGTTTTGGTAACCAGTGATTTAGCGCTACCAACAGCTGATGCGGGCACTGATGCCGTCATTGATTGCATTACGCTTTCTACAACCGTTGGCGGTACATCCTCTTCAGGCTTAGATTTCACCTATCTCTGGACAGGCCCAGGTATTTCGCCCGCCAACGACACATTGGAGATTCCAACAGTTTCACTGCCAGGTACTTACACAATTGTCGTTACAGATAATAGTAACGGATGTACCCAGTCTGATAATATGGTAATTTCAACCAACGCGGTGTACCCAACAGCCTCCGCTGGAACGGATGGTTTGTTGACTTGTGCCCAGCTTGCTGAAGTACTTGATGGCAGTGGATCTTCTGCTGGTGCTAACTTCACCTTATTGTGGACTGGCCCAGGCATTACTCCAGCGAATGAAACCCAGACATCACCAACCGTTACAACGCCAGGCAACTATGTAATAGCCATTACCAATACAACCAACAGTTGCATCAGTAAAGATACCGTTGTAGTGGCCCAGAACATTACCGTACCAGCTGCATCAGCAGGCGTTGACAAAAAACTGGATTGCGTGACAACGTCAGTGGTGCTAAATGGCAGCCTTTCTGCTTCTGGTCCTACCATTACATTTTTGTGGACAGGTTTAGGCATCACCCCAGCCACTTCAACACTAAAAAATCCGAGCGTAACACAGCCAGGCAACTACACCATACTGGTATCCAATACCGCCAATGGTTGCACGGCAACTGATGATGTTGTAATTACCCAGGATATAGCAGCACCTACCGCCAATGCGGGCATGAATCTTCAGCTCACTTGTTCAACGCCTTCCATAGCCATAAACGGATCGGGAAGCAGCGCGGGCGTTAACTTTGCGTATGTTTGGCAAGGAACGGGCATCAACACCGGAAACTTTAGCCTGCCAAACCCAATGGTTGCAGACTCCGGTACCTACATTCTGGTAGTGACAAATAATATTAACTTCTGCACGGCTACCGATATCGTTTTTGTGGGCATGAACAAACAGCTCCCAACAACAGAAGCTGGGCCTGACAGAACACTCACTTGTGCTGTTACATCGGTTCAATTAGACGGCGGCATGTCTCAAGCAGGCGCCTCCATATCTTATCTTTGGACTGGCCCTGGAGTTCTGCCCGGTCAGCAGACCAATATTATGCCGATGGTAAATGCAGTAGGTACCTACAACCTGGTTGTTACCAACGCGCTGAATGGTTGTACCAGTACGGATTTTGCTACTGTTGACGAAAACGTAGACCTGCCGAGTGCAAATGCAGGAAGCAATTTGGTGATTACTTGCTCTAACAGCGCCACTGGTGTTGATATTAATTCTGCAGGTTCAAGTGTCGGCCCTGAGTTTAGCTACTTATGGACTGGCCCAGGCATTACAGCTGCCAATTCAACGCAAGCCAATCCAACTGTTTTGGTAGCAGGCACCTATACATTAGTCGTTACAAATTCCATCAATGGTTGTACGAAAAGCGACAATATGGTGGTTACCCTGGATCAGAACCTGCCAACACCAAGCGCAGGGATGGACCAAACACTCACTTGTGCCATTACGAGTGTAACGCTTGATGCAACAGGGTCAACATCTTCGGGCGGATCACTTGGTTATACCTGGGTAGGCCCAGGTATCAACGTCGGCAATGCGACGGATTCAAAACCTGTCGTTTCCGCTGCGGGTATTTATACCGTAACGGTACTCAATCCGGTTACTGGCTGCTTTGCATCAGACCAAGTAGAGGTTTTCTTGAACAATACAGCTCCTACGGCTACGACGACGACTGATATCATTACTTGTGCCGATCCAAACGGCAACCTGAGCGTAAATAGTTCTGCGCCTGGTTCTACCTTCCAGTGGCAAGGCCCTGGAATAAATGCGACCAATGCCACGCTTACAGCTTTCACCGTTACGGTGGCTGGTGTTTACACCGTTACAGTTACAGCTTCCAACGGATGCACGGGAACAAGCTCTACGACCATGGCCATAGATAGCAATGTGCCGAATGGCTCTGCCGAAGGTGGCACCTTGAATTGTATCAACAATGGTTCCATCAACCTAACTGGTCAGGTTATAAATCCTCCTGGTACCGCGGTCAATTGGACAGGGCCTGGTATCGGAACTGTGAATGCCAATTCGGCTACAGTCACCCAGGCAGGAACGTATACCTTTACCATGACAACGCCAGCTGGTTGCACCCAGGCGATTCCAGTGCAGGTATTGGCAAATTTCACGCCTCCGGTAGTGGTGGCTACGGCAACCGATCAATTGGATTGCAGCACGACAGAAGTCAACCTGAACGCAGGTGGAACTTCAGTCGGGCCGAATTTCAACTATTTGTGGACAACCAACAACGGCAATATTGTTTCAGGAGCAACCACCCTTAATCCAGTGGTGGATGCAGCTGGTATGTATCAGTTGCGTGTTCGAAATACCATTAACGGTTGTGCTGACAGTGTACTGGTACCCGTAACAATCGATCCCGCAGTGCCTACAGGCTTTGACCTGGCAGTGCGCGATATTATTTGTTTTGGCGATACAGATGGCTCTATTAAAATAAATGGTGTTGTTGGCGGCACGGTTCCGTTTAATTTCACCTTGACGAACAATGCAGGCACCACGACCAATCAGTACACTGGCTTGAGCGCAGGTGATTATACCTTGGCCCTTTTGGATGCCAATGGTTGCGAACTGGATACCGTTATCTCGATTGGAGAGCCAGGCCAACTTGTTGTGAGCCTTGGACCAGATATAGAAATTGAATTGGGCGATGATGCCACGGTAAGCGTGGAAATCGCACATTCAACTTCGCTACAATCTGTTACATGGAACTATTCACCAAACTGTGATTCACTTCTGCCTGCGGGCGCTTATTGCGAAGAATTTACGTACAAGCCGCTCAATTCTTACCGCCATACCATTACGGTTGTTGACAGCAATGGCTGTAGGGCAAGCGATCAGGTTTTGGTTGTTGTAAACAAGCCACGCAACATCTTTATCCCGAACATTTTCAACCCTAACAGTATTGATATTGATAACTCTGGGGTTAGAGTATACATGGGTACAGATGTGTTGAAGGTGCACAAGTGGCTCATTTTTAACCGTTGGGGTGAATTGGTATACCAGGTTCAGGACATTCTTCCTGGCGATACCGATCATGGTTGGAAAGGCCAGGTAAAAGGCGATAAAGGCCCGGTAGGCGTTTACGTTTATTATGCAAAGGTTGAGTTTATCGACGGTGAAATAATCGAATACAAAGGTGATGTAACGCTGATGCGTTAATTACTGATTAGAATACAAAATTTTCATGAGCCATCTCGATTGTACGGGATGGCTCATTTTTTTTCACCGGAACAGCGTTACATCACCCTTTAATTGCAGTTTCAGCCCATCTACAAACGTGGCGTTCAGTACCCAAACAAACATTCCAGGATTTAGAGGGCGACCCCGATAATTTCCATCCCAGCCATTTTGTTCCACATTCGGCGTAAAATTTTGCTTTTCAAAAACCAGTTCTCCCCACCGGTCATATACTTGTAGTAGTTCCACGTTTTCCAGCGAGGCATCTGAAAAAACGCTGAAAAAATCATTTTGTCCATCGTCGTTCGGTGAAAAAATATTGGGCACATACACATGGCGTTTCTGCACAATCAAATCTATGATGTGCAAGCTGTCGCAACCGTCCGTCGTCTGGTACATAAAGGGATATTGGCCGGGTTTTCCAGTCTTCTGCCCGTCGGGCAATTCATACCAGGAACCCTCATATATGCTAACCGTTTGGAATGTTGTAACGGAATCTATTTGGTTCGGGATTTCAACCCCTTCCAATATGGAGGTACATCCAGCAGCATCGGTTACAATCAGGCTGTAAAAACCTGCAGCCAGCGCCGTGAAAAGACCATTTGTTTGTATTTGTCCATTATGGCTTAGCTCAAAAAAATACCCTTCTTTGCCACCATTTGCGGATACGCTTAAAAAGCCCAGAGCGTGTCGGCAATCAACTACCCCTAAACTGTCAAGTATAAGTTGCAAAGGAAAGTAGGGCACTATGGTATGCACACTGCTGTAAGTACAGCCCGCCGCATCCTGCATCACTACGGTATACGTTCCACTTCCAAGGTTTTGAAAAAGTCCGTTTGATTGCCATGCACTGCTATTTAACCGAAATTGATAGGGGCCTGTGCCAGCAATTGCCTGGAATGTCAGGCTGCCCAAAGCACCACAACCAATTTCGGTTTGCGCCAGCAGAGAATCGCGCGCAGGCGGCGGCGGCAGGATGGCATAGCTGCGCACTTGGGTGCATCCAGCCGCATCCGTAATGGAAATTTGATATTGCCCGGCAGATAAATTTGCAAATGTGCCGTTTGATTGTCCGGTTCCGCTATTCAGTTGAAAAATAAAAGGCGCTGTGCCGGAAACCACTTGCACGACCAGGTTTCCTCCTGTAACGCAAGTTGCGTTGGTTTGCACCAGTAGCGTGTCGATTAATGGCGGCGGTGGTGCAATGTTGTACGTATTGTCCTGCGTACAGCCAGCAGCATCCGTCAGGGCAATGACATGGCTTCCTATTGGTAAATTGGCAAATACCCCATTTGCTTGCCAGGCTGCCCCATTCAGGCTGAAGGAATAGGGCGGTGTGCCAGATATAGCCTGAACGACAAGGCTTCCACCTGTAACACAGGTAGCGTTTGTCAGTGTTATCAGCGTGTCTATCAGCGGCGGAGGTGTAGTTATGCTGTAAGTATGGCTTTGGCTGCAGCCGGCATCATCCGTCAAAGCAATGGTATAGCTGCCTGGCGGCAAATTGGTAAATGATCCTCCGGGTTGCCCGGCAGCTCCGTTGAGGCTGAAGGAATATGGCGGATTGCCGGATATAGCCTGAACAACAAGATTTCCGCCTGTAACACAAGTAGCGTTTGTCAGTGTTATCAGTGTGTCGATTAGCGGCAGCGGCTGTGCTATACTGTAAGTATGACTTAGGTTGCAACCAGCGCCATCTGTCAGGTCAATGGTATGGTTTCCAGCCGGCAAATTCGGGAATACGCCGCTAGATTGCCAACTGCCCCCATTCAAACTAAATGAATATGGCGGGGTTCCGGATATGGCCTGGACGGAAAGGGTTCCCCCTGCTACACAAGTGGCATTTATTTGTGCCAGCAACGTGTCGAGCAGCTGCGGTGGCGGGTCGATGCTGTAATTTTGGAAAAGGCTACACCCTGCATTGTCTGTGAGGGAAATGGTATTGGTTCCCACCGGTACATTTGTGAATGCACCACTTGATTGCCAAGCGCCTCCATTTAGGTTGAAAGCATAAGGCGGGCTTCCAGAAATGGCTTGAACCAGAAGGCTTCCTCCTGCCACACAAGTGGCGTTTACCAGTACCAGCAGGGTATCGACTAACGGCGGCGGCGGTTCAATACTGTAATTTTGGCTCAGCGTGCATCCTGCGTCATCCTGCAGGACAATGGAATAGTTGCCCGCTGGCAAATTCGCAAATGCTCCATTGGGTTGCCAGAGGCCTCCATTGAGGTTGAAAGAATAGGGTGGGGTGCCTGAGAGCGCTTGTACAACGAGGCTTCCCCCGGCTACACAAGTCGCATTTGCCTTCAACAGTAACGTGTCAATTAACAGTGGCGGCGGTTCAATGCTGTAATTTTGACTTAGGCTACAGCCTGCATCATCTTCTATGTCAATGGTGTAGTTTCCTGCTGGCAAATTCATGAATGTCCCATTGGGCTGCGAGGAAGCGCCATTCGAGCTGTAGGAAAATGGTGGGGTGCCTGAGCTTGCTTCTACGACGATTGAACCACCGGTTATGCAAGTTGCATCTGTTTTCGCAAGTAAGGTAGCGGCAATTGGCGGCGGCGCATCTATGGTAAAGCTTGAGGATTGTGTGCAGCCGCTGCTGTCACGCGTGGTAATGGTGAAATTCCCGGCAGACAAATTAGAGAAAATACCCAGTGCGTTCCATGCCCCATTGTCCAATTGAAACTCGAATGGTGGGGTACCAGAAATTGCGGCAACAATGATTTCGCCACCAGCAATACAACTGGCAGGTATTAGGGAAACAAGCGTATCCACAAGCGGGGGCACGGCCAGCAACAACGCACTGGTATCAAGGGTACAACCGCCAGAAAACTGTAAGCCGAGCTGGTAATTCCCGGGCGGCAAATTTGTAAATACACTGTCTGCCTGCCAGGGGCCACCATTTATTTGGAAAGCCAGGGCGCTGGACTGGAACACCCCAATTTGCCCGTTGGCAAACCCGGCGCATTGGGGCGATTGTACCAGCAGTTGCAAATTGTTCGATACCGGATGGGAAGGCGAATTGCTTGTTAGGACTGTAAAACTGTTCAAAGAAATGCCTGCCACCCCCGACAAAGCGCCATTGGTCAGGTTTTGACTGGTAAAGCCATTGATGCCGCCTTGAAGTTGCGCCATTACATTGGGGGAGTTTTGTGCCAGCAGCAGTTTCCCGCCGCCACCGCCACCGCCTGGGCCGTGCAATTGAAAGGCAGGAGTATAGGGGTTGGAGCCGCCGCGGCCACCTTTTAGTGCACACACCAGCGCTCCGTTGATTTGCCCGATATCCAACAATATGGTGCCTCCCGCACCGCCGCCACCTTGACCATCATTTTGGTCAATACCGCCCAACACATCTACACCATTGGCCGATATTTGAAAACTGTTGGTTTGCATGGTGTTGGCGGTTATAAACATGATCCCCCCTCCGGTGCCCCCTGAACTACCCTTGGCATCATTGGCATGGCCAGCGCCGCCGCCACCGCCCAGCAACACCTTGTTTGTATTGGTGTTGAAAAATGCAGCGCCACCAATGCCATTGGTATTTGGTGTTGGCGCCGAGGGCAGGTTCGTGATTTCCAAACCGCCATCTCCACCGGCTCCGGCATTGCCGCCACCGCCACCGCCTGCATTGTGCGCATTACCACCGCCACCACCGTTGCCGGCGCGTCCCCTGCCAAAAGAATGGTCCTGCGGAATTTGGACGATGCCTTCACCTTTTTCAGCCGACAACGTGCTCATCGGAGGGTAGAAATATTCCTGTTCTCCAAAAAACCAGTCAATAAAATTCGGCTCTACCATCCCGCCCCTGAAACCTTTCCCATTGACATCAATACTGCCGTTCAGGGTCAACTTGGTTTTAACATCCAAGGCTAGAACACCGCCAATAACGCCATTCCAAGGCAGGCAAGTGATACCACAAACCGTGGCGGAGTCATATTCCGGCACCCGTACCAATTGTACCTTCCCGCTGACATCATAAGGACGGATCAGATCAAATTTTAGTTGAATACTATTGCCGCTTGCACTAAGGATGCGGTTAAATTCATAATTGCCAATGCAGGTACTGTTCAGCAAGGCACCAAAACTGGCACTGTTGGAAAGGTCTACCTGCGGCACTTGCATTTGGATCAGCAGCACTTTGTCGCCCGCTGAGAAACCTGTGGTGGCGCCAACTTGAAGACTACTGCTATCACATCCAAAACCATACACGGGCGTGTAGGTATTGATGGTTCCTGTTAAACAATTGGCAGGTGATTGTGCTCCTGCACGGAACACACAAAGGGCTATACTAAGCCAGAGGGTGATATGGGACAGCATAGATTAAATATATGGTGATCGGACTGGGAAAATACGCTCTAAAGTTAAGCCGATTTTTGGGCAAGTAAGTTAAATTTTACGAGTGCGTGACAAAATCGGGGCATCATTCCCTTTCCCTTCCAAAATGATAAAAGGTGGGAGTTTAAAAGTTTTTCTAATTTTAAGTTGCAAAACAAAAATTTTAAAACTTAAAACTCCCGGT
>Ga0105053_10001606_pt1 | contig 36085 bp, 19 predicted proteins | sample BON01_FD_78093 | JGI IMG/M metagenome (GOLD analysis project Ga0105053, IMG submission 78093) | Freshwater microbial communities from Lake Bonney liftoff mats and glacier meltwater in Antarctica - BON-01 | ecosystem: Environmental > Aquatic > Freshwater > Ice > Glacier meltwater | place: Lake... | reverse complement strand
GGGGGGGCGCGTGGTTGTTGGTGAGCGGCGGCGTTGCAAATGGGGGCTTTTTGACGGCGGGACTTTTGGCGACGCCGCGCTCGGGGAGCTCGGCGCGTCCACGAGGGGCGGGGGGAGAGAGACACGCACAGACGACACAGCCCACAGCCCGCGTTTGGCCAAAAACGGCGCGCCGCCCGCCGTCGCCCTCGCTCGCTCACGACTCACCGGTCCTCGTCCGACAGCAGCGGCTGGAGCACGAGCATGGTCTCGTACCAGTGGTAGCCGGCCGGGAGCTTGAGCTTCTCCGGGCGCTGCTCCACCGTGACCAGCTCGCTGATGGGCGGCGTGGGCGTGCCGCGGACCTGTGTGTTGGCGGAGAGAAAGGGGCGAACGAGCACAGATTGTGAGAAAGGGAAAGTGGAGTGCTCCGCTTTACGCGCCAAGCGTCCGATCCGGGGATGCGTTGCGCCCGCCGATGAAACGACGACCTCGTCCGACGCCGTCGCAAGGTCGTGGCCTCGTGAACCGCATTGGTCAGCCTCTTGTTCCGGGCGCGCGCCACCCTTGTTTGGAGCGGCGGCCGAATGAAGCGAAAAAACTCACCCGCGCCTCCACCACCACGGAGCGCTGCCCCCGACGGTGAACCGATGGCCTGACGGCGCGCACGCTCGCTGCCCGCGTGAAGGCCGCCTTCTTGCCGCCAATGCAGCAGCTGCGCTGCTGAGCGGTGGCCAGCATTGCTGCTGTTGTGTGGGTCTCCTCTCTCACGCTCTTTTGGTTCTTTTTCACCCGTCAGCAGCAAGCGAGGTGTGGAGACCGGACCTCTATCGCGAGGGATGGGATGATGCGGTGGTGTGTGTGTCTTAACGAATGGGCAGATAAGAAGGGTGTGGGCGGCTGCTCTGAACTGGAGAGAGAGGGAGGGAGGAGGGGGAGGGAGACACAGGTCGTGACCGTAATGTCCCTCCACCACTCGCCCTCTTTGCGAGCGCGTCCCGCCACCAACCAACCAATCCATCCCATCCAAGTACACCGCGCGCGCCCCATCAGCAACCACAGCAATCACACGCATCAACAAAGTCTCGGCGTCTCCAAAAGTCGGCGTCATTTGTCAATCGTCGCCCCCCAATCAGAGCAAGCCCACCAACCCCCACGCAGCTGCAGCAACCACGACGACCCGAGCGATGGCGCCGTCGGGCGGCGGGCACGGCGGAGCAGCGGCAGGCGGAGCAGGGGCACCGACCACAAAGGCCGAAAACCGGCGGCGGCAGCGCGAGGACGAGCGGCGGCGCGAGCGGGACGCGCTACGCGAGACAAAGCGCACGACGCGCAAGCTGGGCTCGCGCACGTACCGCGAGCAGGAGGAGATCGCGGAGCTGGAGCGCGTCGTGCGCGAGCGGGGCCCCGCGCCGGGCGTCGACCCGCTCGCGCTGCCGCCGATGCCGCCCGCGGCCAAGGGCCCGGGCGCGGCGGCCGCCAACAAGGGCGGCGGCGGCGGCGGCGCCGAGCGGCCCCCCTCCGCCTCCTCCTTCATCTTTGCCTCTGCGCGCACGTTCGACGACCTGCCCCTCAGCCAGGCCACGCGCGACGGCCTGCGCGCGTCGGGCTACACCACCCTCACGGCCATCCAGCGCGCGGCCATCCCCCACGCCCTGTGCGGGCGGGACGTGCTCGGCGCCGCAAAGACGGGCAGCGGAAAGACATTAGCGTTTGTCGTGCCCGTGCTGGAGGCCCTGTTCCGCGCGCGGTGGACGCGCCTGGACGGGCTCGGCGCCCTGGTGTTGACGCCGACGCGCGAGCTGGCCATGCAGATCTTCGAGGAGCTTAAGAAGGCCGGGCGCAGGCACGACCTGTCCGCGGGCCTGCTGATCGGCGGGCGCGCCGTCGCCGAAGAGTCGGCGCGGGTCAACGGCCTGGGGGTGCTGGTCGCGACGCCCGGCCGCCTGCTGCAGCACATGGACGAGACGCCCGGCTTCGACGCCTCGGGCCTGAAGGTGCTGGTGCTGGACGAGGCGGACCGGTGCCTGGACATGGGCTTCAGCGCGACGCTCGACGCGATCCTGGCCAACCTGCCGCCGCCGCGGCGCGCCGCCGCCGCCGCCGCCGCCGCCGCCGCCGGCAACAGGACGCTCCTGCGCTTTGGCGGCGAGGGCGACGGCGACGGCGAGGAGCGGGACGAGAAACACACAACACAGCCGCTGCTCACGTACGACGCCCCGGGCCGCCAGACCCTCCTGTTCTCCGCCACCCAGACCCGCTCCGTGCGCGACCTCGCGCGCCTGCAGCTGTCGGCGCCCGAGTATCTGTCGGCGCACGCGTCGGCGGCGGCGGCCACCCCTTTGCGGCTGCAGCAGGCCTATTGTGTGCTGCCCGCCGAGGACAAAATCGACGTCCTGTGGTCCTTCGTGCGCTCCCACTTGAGCGCGCGCACCATCGTCTTCCTCAGCACGTGCAAGCAGGTGCGCTTCGCGTACGAGGCGTTCCGGCGCCTGCGGCCGGGCGTGCCGCTGCGCGCGTTGCACGGAGGGATGAAGCAAGCCAAGCGCGTCGCCGTGTTTGCCGAGTTTGGCGCGGCAAAGGGCGGGGCGGTCCTGCTGGCCACGGACGTCGCGGCTCGGGGCCTGGACTTCCCGGGTGTGGAGTGGGTGGTGCAGGTGGACGCACCCGAGGACGCGGCCGCCTACCTGCACCGCGTCGGCCGCACCGCCCGATACACGGCCTCGGGCCGCGCCTTGCTGCTGCTGGCGCCGTCCGAGCGGCGCGGCTGCTTGGCGGCCCTGGCGGCGGCCAACGTGCCCATTCGCCAGACGCGCCACAACCCGTCGAAAGTGCAGCGCATCGGCCCGGCCCTGCAGGCCCTGCTGAGCAAGTCGCCCGAGCTCAAGGCGTTCGCGCAGCGGGCGCTTGCAGCCTACCTCCGGTCGGTGTTCCTCCAGCCCGACAAGGCGACATTTGACGTGGCCGCGCTGCCAATCGAGGGGCTGGCGGCGAGCCTGGGCCTGCCGGCGGCGCCGCGGCTGCGGTTTTTGAGGCGCGCTGGGGCGTCGAAGGGCCGGGGGGACGAGGCGGGGGAGGGGGAGGGGGAGGATGGGGCGGGCCTGGAGGAGCGGCGGCGGCGGCAAAAGCGCGGGCGGCGCGACGACGAGGACGGCGACGACGACGACGACGAGGAGGAGGGGGACGAGAGCGAGAGCGAGGACGGCGCCGGCGCGGAGGCGACCGGCGGCGACGGCGAGGAGGAGGAGGCGGCCGACGCCGAGCGGCAGCTTAAGGCCAAGCAGGCCGACTCGGACGGCGACGACGACTTTCTTGTCGTGGCCAAGCGCGACGTGTTTGAGACGCAGGGCGCGGCGGGGGACGCCGCCGAGGCCGCCGCCGCCGCCACCGCCGCCGCCGCCGCCGCCGCCGCCGGCGACGCGGACGGCGGCGCCCCCGCCGGCAAGCAGCCGCGCAAGAAGAAGCTGCGCATCAAGCCCGGCGCCGAGAAGGCCGCCCAGCGCACCGTGTTCGACGACCGGGGCCAGGCCGTGGACCCGCTCGAGCGCCTGGCGCGCGAGGTCGGCGGCGGCGGCGGCGACAGTGACTACGAAGGCGGCGGCGGCCAAGGCGGCGGCGTCGAGGCGGCGACGGCCGAGGAACGCTTTGCGCGGGCGGCCGCGCTGCTCAAGCGCCGCGACGTCGAGGACAAGGCGCGCCAGTCGGACATGCGCAAGCAGCAGAAGCGCGACAAGAAGGCGCGACAGCGCGCGGCGGCCGAGGCCGAGGGCGACAGCGAAGAGGGGGGCGGCGGCCGCGGCGCGGTGCTGGGGCCGCGGCGGGGCGGCGAGAGCGACGGCGACGAGGACGGCGGGCGCGGCCGCCGCTCGCCCTCGGCGTCGCCGCCGCCGCCCGAGCCCCCGCGCGCGGACCCGTCCCACCTGGGCATGGCGCGCGTCTCCCGGCCGGCCAGCGGCGCGGCGCTCGCCGCGATCGAGGGCGAGGCGCTCAGGCTGCTGGCGCGCAAGCGGCGCGAGACGCTGCCGTGAGAGGGAGAGAGAGAGAGAAGAGAGAGAGATTGGAGTTTTCTGGCCCTCCTCTTTCCCCGCCCCCGGCGCTGCCCTTTTTCGCGTCATCTTCAGAGTCTTGTCGGTTGTGCAATTCTCGCCTTTTCTTTGTTACAAACGGCGTCTCTTAAGAACCAGGGCTCGCCAAGAAGAGAGCCAAGGGAGAGCTCGGATTGCGGCGCGCGGCGGGGAACGGCCAAGGGGAGACAGCCAGGCCAGGGGCGGCGACCAAAGAATGGGGCGAGCGAGAAAAAGAGAGGGCGAGCCGCCAGCCGCCAGCCGCCAGCCGCCAGCCGCCAGCCGCCGGCCGCCAGCCGCCAGCCGCCAGCCGCCGCCGCCCGGCTGGAACGGGCGGCGATCGGACAATGAACAATGGGGAGGGGAGGGAAGGGGAAGAGGGGCGCCGGAAATTCATGAGGTGTGAAGGGTTCGACGCGGGTGTGTGTCTCAGCATCCGAGGGGAGAGGGGGGGGGGGGGGGGCGAGCGCGAATCCAATGAGCGACAAAGGAGGAGGAAGGCGGGGGTTGCGTGTTGTTCGTACGCGCAACGCTGCAGGGGGGAGCGATGAAGAGAAAAATTGGACAAAAATTGGGAGAAGAGGCGCGCGCCGTGGCGTGGGCGCGTGCGGCATGCGGGGACGCGGGTGTCTGTGGCGTGTGTGTTTTCTGTTCTTCGGGGGATCAGGGACCGGTCTCGGGCGTGTTTCTGCGTGCGCGCAACAAGAAGAAAAAACGGGCACGAAAACACAGAGAACCGCGGCGGTCCCCTCCTCAGGCGGCGCCGCCGCCGCCGCCGCCGCCGCCGCCGCCGCCGCCGCTCTGCTGCTGCCGCTCGGCCGCGATGATCAGGCCCAGCAGCATCTCCTCGACCTGCCGCGAGGCCTGCCCCTTGAGCAGCTGGTTGAGCGGGATGGGCGGCGTGATGCACGGGCGGGTGAACGACTCGACCGTGATGACGGCGCCCGCGCCAGAGAGCCAGAGGGACGAGGGGGCGCCCGCCGCGCCGCCGCCGCGGCGGCCGCCGCCGCTCGAGGGCGCGGGAGACGCGGCCGCGCCGCCCTTGCCGGCGCGGCGCCAGAGGGCGGGGATGCGCGACGAGGGGGCCGACAGCGACGCCGAGGGCGAGGAGAGCGCGCTGGGGAGGACGGCGGGCGGCGCGCCGCGGAGAGCAGGCCATCCGCCGCCGCCGGCGCCGGCAGCGCCGGCCTTGGCCGGCGAAAGCGACGGCGCGGGCGAGGGCGAGGGCGACGGCGACAACGACGCCGAGGCGGAGGCCGACAGCGAGGGCGCGAGCGAGGGCGAGGGCGGCGATGCCGGGGCGGACGGCGCCGCACCCATGCCATCCTCGTCATCCAAGACCGGGAGGGCGGGCGAGAGGACCAGCGGGCTGACGGCCATCGTAACCGTCGCCGCCGCGGGCCGCCACGCCGCCGCCGCGCCTGCGCCCGCACCCGCGCCCGCGCCCGCGCCCGCCGACGGCAGAAGCAGGGGCACCCCAGCGGCGCGCGCGGCCACGATCTGAGCCACCAGCGCCTTGGGCAACGCGCACGAGGGAGGCGCGAATGACGTCATTTGCGCCCAGGCGCCCGCAAACGGCGGCGCGAAGAAGGTTGGGGGCGGGTACGGCATAAAAGGCGACAGGGCCGACGGCAGCCCCGGCAGCCCCGGCGCCGGCAGCAGCGGCAGCAGCGCGGCCAGGCGCGAGCGCAGGGCCGCGTGCGCGGCCGCGGCCGCCCCGGCCGCGGCGCTGAGCGTGAGGCTCGCCACGGGCAGGGGGAACCGCCACGCCGAGGACAAGGGAGACGGGAGGGGGCCCGTCGCCGCCCCCGCGCCCGCGCATGCGCCCGCCGCCACCGCGCCGGCGCCCGCGCCCGCCGCGCCCGCCACCCCCACCCCCGGCGCCGCCGCCCCGGCCGGGCTCACGTGCCACGTCCCCTCGTACCGCCGCAGAAACCCGGGCTCCCGCAGCCGAAAGGCCACCGTCCCGGCCCCCCGGTCCGTGTCCATGTAGAGCCGGTTGACGCACGTGCCCCCCACGCGCCAGAAGCTCCACCGCGCGACGTAGTCGACCTCCCAGGCGGCGCGCGCGCTGTCGTCGCTGCGCCACAGCAGCCTCGACTCGGACTTTTCAATGGCGCCGAAGATGTCGGCGTGGCGCGACGGGTCCGCGAGCAGGTCGAAGACGACGGCGGGCGAGGCGGTGGGGGCGGCGGCGCGGGCGTGCACGCGCGCGGTGGAGCGGTCGGCGAGCGAGCTCTTGACCGAGAGGCCGCTGCTGGCGCGGGCGGCGGCGCCGGCCGCGCCCGACGCGGCGCCGCCGGCCGCCTTGGTCGCGCGGCCGACAGTGGCGCCGGCGGCCATGGCGGCGGCGACGGCGGCGGCGGCGCCGCCGACGCCGACGGCGGCGGCGCTGGCGCTGGCGCCGGCGTCCGGGGACGGCGGCGGCGACGGGGAGGCGGCCGCGGCCCGTTTCCTGCGGTCCGCGGGCGGCGGCGAGAGGGCCCACAGCGGGGCGTCGGCGGGCCAAGAGCCCGCCGCGGCAATCCCCCCCTTTTTGCGGGCGTCGCGCGCGGCGACATCAACGCCGGACCCGGCGCCGGCGACGTCGTTGTCGCGCGCACTAATCGCCGCCGCCGCCGGCTGCCCCCAGAAGGCGCCGTCGTCCGAGTCGTCGTCGCTGAACATGCGCTTTTGGGCGCGCATTTTCTGCTACGCTGGAGGCGACTGGAGGCGGGGGCTTGGCGTCCCCGGGCGGGGGAGGAAGAGGCTCGGGGGGCCGCGATTCAAGGGGGGCCGCGATTCAAGGAGGGGTGGGAGAAGAGAGCTCCCAAGGGGTTGGGAGGTGGCGTAAACCGTGGTGTCGTCCCTCTCCGCGCCCGTCCTGCTCCCGTGCCCAAACGGCTGGCGCGCGGGGCGCAAACGTCTTGCGATGGTCGCACAAAGGTTGCAATGGGATGGGGGCGCGTGCGCGCTCGAGTGCGGCGTGCGGAGGGAGGAAGCGTTTTCTGCTATCGTGATGGCCACACAAGGGGCGCCGTCGAGAGAGCGGGGTGGGGTGGGAAGCTCGCGTGTGTGTGTCGCGCGGAAAAGAGGGAGAGAGCGTTAATCAAGAAGGCGCATAGGTGCGGGGATCGTTTGCGACGCGTGAAGACGAGAGAAAGGGACGTGGATCCGGTTGCTACTTTCTTTTTCCCGAAGGCCAACGCCGCAATTGTGGGCGCGCGCTTTTGCTCGACGATCCCCGAAAGCCGCTCCTCCTTCTCGTGTTCCTGCCTGACGCGCGCGCAAGCCTTTCCGACGCGAGGGGTCGAGGGTCGAGTTACACGCGAGGGGTCGAGGGTCGAGTTACAACGATGGGCGTGGGCGCCAAGGTAGTTGTCGACGCGTGATTTTGTTCGTGCTTGGCGAGCGCAGAGCTGCCGGGCGGCCGCTATCGAGAGAAGAGCCCGGCGGCGCGCGTCTGCGACCACGGCGGGGGTGCGACCACGGCCACGGCGGGGGAAAGGGCGGGGGACTTTGCGTGTGCCTCTGTGTGAGTATGCGCGTCGTCAGCGTCGTTGTGTTTTTTTGCCTGCGTCGGGGGTACCTAGGTTCGATCGCTTGGTTCCCGTTCAGAGAGAGAGGGGAAAAAGCGCGAGCAGGAAGCAAGAAAGGAAAAAAGAGCGCGGGCGGTTCCGCCGCCGACGAAAAAAAAGCGCCGCCGCCTCGATTCCCTCGGTTTTTCAGTCGTCCCACGCCGCGTCGGCACTGCCGGCCGCTGCCAAGGCCCCGCTCGCCGCCGCCGCCGCCATGTGGCTGTACTTGTCCGCCACTTTCACCACCACGGGAGCCGGCGCCCCGTCCTCGCCCCCCTCGCCCGCCACCTCGCCCCCCGAGCGCATCGACTGCCGAAACTTGGCCGCCAGCGCCCGCTCCGCCGCCCGCGCCTCCTTGCCCACCGCAAACGCCGACGCGTTGCCGCGCTCGAGCTCCTGCAGCGCCGTCTTGATCTGGCTGACCAAAAACGCGTCCCGGTCCGTGTAAAAGCTGGTCGCCCGCCCGCGCGTGCCGGCGCGGCCCGTGCGCCCGATGCGGTGGACGTAGTCCTCGAAGGCGCGCGGCAGGTCCATGTTGACGACGTGTCCGATGCCTTTCACGTCGAGGCCCCGCGACGCCACGTCGGTCGCCACCAGAACACGAGCGTGCCCGGCCGCAAAGTCGCGGAGGGCCGCCTCGCGCTCGCCCTGCGACAATCCCCCGTGCAGGGCGGCCGAGGGCACGCCCTCGGCCAGCAGGGAGGCGGCCACCTCGTCGCAGCGGGTCTTGCGCTCGACAAACACGATCGTCAGCGGCATGGGAGGGCCGCCGCGCTTTGCGCCCTCAAGCTCGTCGTGCAGCATGGCGGAAAGCAGCTCCACCTTTTGGGCGTCGGCGCACCGCTCGAGCGACTGCGCCACGTTGGCCGTCGGCACGCTGACGCGCCCGATCTTGACTTTCACGGGCTTTTTGAGGTACTGGGCGGCCAGGGCCTCGATCTCGGGCGGCATCGTCGCGCTGAAAAGGAGCGTCTGCCGGCGCGGGTGCAGCGCCCCCAGGACGTCGCGGATTTGCGGCTCGAACCCCATGTCCAGCATCCGGTCCGCCTCGTCCAGCACGACGTAGGACACGCGCGCCAGAGAGGTGTTGCCCTGCTGCAGGTGGTCGATCAGACGACCCGGGGTGGCGACCACCACCTCGGCGCCGCTGCGCAGCTCGTGCCTCTGGTCGCCCATGGACACGCCGCCGACGACGATGGCGGTGCGGACGGCGCGGCCCGAGGCGCGAGAAAACGCCGAAACTTCCTTCTCGATCTGCTGCGCCAGCTCGCGCGTGGGCGCCAGCACCAGCGCCAGCGGTCCGTCGCGGTCGCGCAGCGGCGGCTGCGCCAGGCAGTGCTGCACCAGGGGGATGGCGAACGAGGCCGTCTTGCCGCTGCCCGTCTCGGCGCAGCCGAGCAGGTCGCGCCCGCTCAGGGCCACAGGGATTCCCTGCGCCTGGATGGGCGTCGGCGTCTCGTAGTCGTGCGAGGCGATGTCCTGGAGGATGTTGGCGTGGAGGTTCTGTTGTTGTTTGTTTCGTTTTGTTGCAGGTCGGTTTGAGAGAGGGCGGGGGGAGGGGGGAGAAGAAGGGGGGGGCGGGGCGGTGAGCGAGAGACGACGAAAACGTCGGCGTCGTCGGTTGCCTTTTTTTTCCTGTCGTTTCGGGGCGCGCCTCTGCCCGCGCGGCGCCGCGCGTTGCTTTCGTTGTCTCTGTCTCTCTCTCTCCTCTCACCATCTCCTTGAAGCTCTCAACGGGCGGCGCCGGCGGCAGCTCCCCCTCCTCCACCTCAACCAGCACGCTGAGCCGCCCGCGGATCTCCTCCACCTGCTCGGCCGTCAGAGCGTTGACCCGATCCGAAAGCTTGTGCTCGCCAATCACCACGCCCGGCGGTTCGCGGCCGCCGCCGCCGGTCCGGCCGCCGCCGCCGCCACCGCCGGGGCGCGCGCCGCTGCCGCAGGCGCCGGCTTCCCCGCCCCCGGCGCCGCCGCCCAGGCTGCTGGTCGAGCCCGAGCGGAAGAGGGGTGGGCGCACGCCGCCCGAGGCCGGGGGGCCGCCGCCGCCGCGCTCCCAGCGGTCGCTGCCCCCTGGCGCTCCCCCCCCTCCTCCTGCTCCTGCTCCTCCTCCTGCTCCTCCTCCTGCTGACCGCCCGCGATCGCCGCTGCCGTACGCGCCGCCGCCGCCGCTGCGGTCCGAACCCCCGCGCGCGCCGTCTGACGGAGGCGGCGGGTCGCCGCTGCCCTGGCGCGCCCGCAGAGCGGGCGGGACGTACGAGGACGACATCAAGTGTGACACACTTGCGGTTCTCTTTTTTTGTTTTGTTGTTTTGTGTGGGTGTCTCTCTGTGGTTGGGTATGGGTCTGTCGCGCGCGGCAGGCGTGTGTGCTATGCGTTCTAGTACGCGGATGTGGGGTTCGGGGGGCGTAGTGGGGGAAGGGGCGGTGATGTACCCGTTTGCGGGCGGCGCTCTTCTCGCTCCTTCGCCCGGAGGACCCCCTCTCGCGCTCGCTGTCTCTCGGAACACGCAATCAAACCCAACTCATCGCAACACACACACACACACACACAATCATCAATAACCAGCAAGCGGAGACGCGCGCTCCAGAAGAGAGAGACACGAGCAGCAAGGTCGTCTCGAAGAAGAAAAAACCTGCGTGAGAGGAGAGAAGCAGACGAGCGACGCGCGCCTCCCAGGCTCACACAGGCGGCGAACGCGCGCAGCGGGGGCATCAAAGCTCGAGCGAGCACAGCCTCGCCTGTTTACATCCCTTGCGCGCGCGCGGACGGCGTCCCCGCGCGCCGCTCCGCGCCGCCGACGCGCGCGCGCGCTCGTCCATCGCTCGGCGCCGGCGCCGGCGTCGGCGCGCGCCCGTCGGTGCCGCAGTCGCGCGCCCCCTCCCTAATTCAGACGCAACACACTGAGGACAGCAACCATGGCCAAGCATCACGCCGACCTGGTCATGTGCATGAAGCAGCCGGGCATCGGTATGTCCCGTGTCTGGGGCCCTCCTGTCCGCATCTCCCGCTCGCCTGCCCCCCGCCCGCCGCTTGCCGCCGACCCTCCCGCCGCGCTCGCTCGCTCACGCACACCCTTTGTACTGCCGACCAACAAAACCCTATCAAAACAGCAATCGGCCGCCTGTGCGACCGCTGCGACGGCAAGTGCCCCGTCTGCGACTCCCACGTCCGGCCCGCGACCCTCGTGCGAATCTGCGACGAGTGCAACTTCGGCGCGCTCGAGGGGCGCTGCGTGATCTGCGGCGGCCCTGGCAGCGCGGACGCCTACTACTGCCGCGAGTGCACCATCCAGGAGAAGGACGTGAGTAGTGCTTTGTTTGTGGGCTTGTTGTCCTGCTGTTGTTTTTCGGGGTGGAGTTTGTTTTTTTGCGCCGTCGCGAGCGCGCCGTCGTTCATTTTGCGCTCACATGTGCGTCAAATCTCTCCCCCCCTCCCCCCTTCAAACAAACAAACACAAAAAACAAAACGACAGCGCGACGGGTGCGTGCGGGTCATCAACCTGAGCGCCGCGCAAAAGGACCTCTTCTACGAGCGGAAGCGGTACGGCAAAAAGGGAGGATAGCCGCGGGCCCGGCGCCGCCGTCGGGGTCTCTCGCTCCAAACCCCGGAAACAAAACGAAACAAACGCAACAAACGAAACGAGAACCCTTTTCGTCGCCCCCCCTTTCGCCAAGTAAAGTCTGCTGCGGCTTATGTTAACAAAGAGGACCCCTGCGAGTGTTTTGCGTGTGTGTTGCGGTTGCGGGAAGGTCAAAAAAAGGGCGCGCCCTCCCTCCCGGAAGGAAAACCAAAAAGAAAAACACACAGCGGGAAAAACGTCCACTCTCGAAAAAGAGAAGAGAGCCACCAAGCCCCTGTAGTGCTGTACGCTAGGCGGCGCGCCGCTGTTCCCCTGGCGATTGCTCTATCCGACAAGAAGGGACAGGCGCCTGTCGGTGGTGAAAGGAGGGCCCAGAGGAGGGGCTCATCCCCTGTCCCCGCGCGCACCCCCCCGCTCCGCACACCGTCTGCGCTTTGCCCCCAAAACCAAAAAAACGCCGCGGACGACACAGCGCGCGCTTTTTTGGTTGGTTGGTGGCGCTTGTTTTGGGTTTGAGGAAGCGGGGGCAGGAGGCGCAAAGATTTCGTTCTGTTTTGAGTGTTCGAAGCGTGTCCGCACGCCCGCCGGGGCGAAAAACGGGAGGAAAAAACCGAAGCATCATCGACAGGGGGGGGGGGGGGTTGCGGCGGGAAATGGTCAGGGAGGGGGACACGCCGTTCCCCCCTCAGTGGGAGCCGCGCCGTTCCCCGCTCACGCCGTTCCCCCCTCCTCTCGTCTCCCCTCCCCTTGCCCCCCCCTCACTGCATCGCGGCGTGCGCCGCGTACGCGGCCGCGACCGCCGCGTTGACCGCCGCGTGGTGCTGCACCTGCTGCTGCTGCTGCTGCTGCTGCTGGTAGTGCGGCACTGGCGGCAGCGGCGCCTGCTGCTGCTGCTGCTGCTGCGGCAGGGCGCCGTAGCCGCCGCCACCGCCGCCGCCGCCGCCGCCGCCGCCATACGCGCCCCCGCCCGCGTACGCCTGCTGCTGCTGGTGCTGCTGCTGCGCGGCGGCGGCGGCGGCCGCGGCGGCCGCGGCGGCCGCGGCGGCCGCGTGCGCGTCGGCGAGCGACATGGCCAGCTTGGCGTCGACAGCGGCCGACATCGGCAGCCCCTGCTGCTGGTGCTGGTGCTGCTGGTGCTGCTGGTGCTGCTGCGCGACGAGCCCGCCCGCGTACGCCTGCTGCTGCTGGTGCTGCTGCTGGTGCTGCTGCTGCTGCTGCTGCTGCTGGTACTGCTGCTGCAGCTGCTGCTGCTGCTGGTGATGCTGCTGCTGGTGCTGCTGCTGCTGCGCGGCGGCGAGCGCCGCGGCGTACTGGGCGTGCGCGCGCGCCTGCTGCTGCTGCTGCTGGGCGACGGCGGCGGCGGCGGCGGCGGCGGCCGCCGCCGCCGCCAGGTGCGACTGCTGCTGCTGGTGCTGCTGGTGCAGCTGGTGCTGCTGCAGCGCCGCGGCCACGGCCGCCGCCTGCTGCTGCTGCTGCTGGACCTGCTGCTGCTGCTGCGCCTGCTGCTGCGCCTGCTGCTGCTGCTGCGCCGCCAGCTGCGCCGACGGCGGCAGCGCCGGCCCGACGACGCCGCCCTGCCCTCCGCCCAGCACCCCGGGCACGTGCCCGATCGTCCCCCCGTGCGACGCGGGCGCCGGCAAGCCGTCCGCCCGCCCGTACTTGTTCCCGCCCAGGCCCCCGTCCGCCGACCCGCCCACCCCGTAGCCGCCCGCCCCGCCGCAGTCGCCTGCCGCCCGCTCGCGCGGAAGCGACGCCGAGGGCACCATCTGCCTCGCCTGCGGCGGCATGGGCGGCGGCGGCGCCTGCTGCTGCTGCTGCTGCTGCTGCTGCTGCTGCTGCGCGGGCTGCTGCTGCCCCCCTTGCTGCCCCCCCTGCAGCGCCTGCTGCGTCTGCGCTTGCGCCTGCTGCGCCTGCTGGTGCTGCTGTTGCTGCTCCGCCGCCAGAAACTGCCGCTTGAAGTTGTCGACGGCCGACGGGTACAGGAACGCCGGGAGCCTCCCGCCCGCCAGGTGGTCGGCCAGCGCCTGCGGGTGGTACTCGAGGACCTCGCGGTAGATGAGCTCGCGCACCTCGTCGACCCCCAGCTTGCGCCGCTCGAACTCGAACGCGAGCTTGCTCACGGGCTGGGCCGTCGGCTCGCGCGAGGGGCTGTGCAGGTTCGCGAAGTAGGGGTCCTCGAGCGCCTCGTCGGGCGTGGGCCGGTCCGCCGGGTCGAACGCCAGCAGGCGCCGCAGTAAGGCGAGCGCGCCCCGGTCCGCCTTTGGAAAGTGCGCCTCAAAGGGGACGCCCGGCTTGCGCCGCATGTTTCCGAGGAAGCGGCGCGCCTTGTCGTTGCGCACGCGGGCGACGCATTCTGCCGCCGGCGTGCCCAAGAGATCCGTGATGAGCTCGAGCTGGTGCACCACGTTGCGCCCCGGAAACAGCGGCTTGCCCAGCAGCACCTCGGCGAAGATGCAGCCCACGGACCAGGTGTCGATGGCGGGCGAGTACTTGGCGAAGAACGAGCCGCACAGCTCGGGCGCCCGGTACCACCTAGTCGCCACGTAGTCGGTCCAAAAGACAGTAGCGGGCATGTCGGCGAACGCCGGGCGCGCCAGCCCGAAGTCGCAGATCTTGAGCTTGCAGTCCGAGTTGGCCAGGATGTTCTTGGGCTTGAGGTCGCGGTGGAACACCTTGGCGCTGTGCACGTATTTCAGGCCGCGCAGCATCTGGTAGAGGAAAAACTGGTGGTGCTCGGGCGTCAGGTCGTCGTTGGCCTTGATGACCTGGTGCAGGTCCGTCTCCATGAGCTCGAAGACGACGTAGATGTCCTTGAAGTCGCGGGACGATGGGGGGAGCATGATGTGCTTGATCTCGACGACGTCTGTCGTTTTTGTTTGGGTTTTTGTGGTTTGGGGGTTTTGGGTTTGTGGGTTTGCGCGTTGGGTGAGTTTCGGTGGGTGTTCGGTGGGCGAGCGGGCGAGCGCGCCGGCGTCCGTCGCGTTTTGTTTGTTCTTCCTTACGCCGGCCTTCTTCGCAGCGGCGAGAAGCAAAAGAACCGGGAGGCGCAACCCACCTGGGTGCTTGAGCAGGCGCAGCAGCTTGATCTCGCGCAGGATGCGCGTCGCGTCCGACACGTGCTCGAACACGTTGTGGATCTTTTTGATGGCCACCTTTTCGCCCGTGTAGTTGTCGACGGCGCTGCAGACGACGCCGTACGACCCCTTTCCCACGACCTCCTTGATGGTGTATCGGCCCGCCTCGCCGTAGTCGGCGAAGAACTCGCGCGGGTCGAGCTGCGGCTGGCCCGGGACGGGGGCCTGCGGGGGTGGTGGGTTTTGCGGCGGCGGCGGCGCGGACTGGGCCGGGGGCGCGGGTGGCGCGGGCGCGCGCGACGGCGGCGGCGCGGCGGCGTAGGGCGGCGGCGGCGGCGCGGCGGCGGCGGCGGGCATGGCGGCCGGGGCCGCGTACGCCGGGCGGTAGGGCTGCTGCTGCTGCTGCTGGTGTTGGTTGTGCTGATGATGGTGGTAGCCCTGCGGTTGGCGTGGGGGGGGGCATTGGAGGGAGGGAGAGGGAGGATGAATGGCGGGAGGGAGGAAGGGAAAAGAGGAGAGAGAGGAGAGAGAGGAGCAACAGGGGGGGAGGGAGGGAGGGCAGGAGCTCCCGTGGAGTTGTGGTCGCGCGCGGCGCCATCCAGCCCCCTGGCAATCGCGCGCGCACGCGAAGCGCTCGTGATGGTCCATCCGCTCGCATCCGCGGCGGCGGAGGGGAGAGAGCGTCCCCAGGCGCGCGCGAAAAGCGCAAACGACGGAAAGAGGGAGGGGGGGACTCACTCCCTGCTGCTGGTACTGCTGCCCTTCGTCCTGCGCGCCTCCGTGCCCGGCCCCGCCCTCGCCCTCAACAAACGACCCAGACAGGCGCCGCGCCGCCCACGACCTGAACTTGGACGCAAGGCTCATGTCACTGCATGCGTCTCGAGTCTTTGGCCGAAAAGAGGGGGAAGGGGGGGGGGAGGGAGGAACTGCTCTCTCCTTTGGAGAGAAACGCGGCGCCTCTGTTGCGTCGATGCTAGTTTGGGGCAATGGTGGCACGCGCGGCAATGCTGGGAAAAGAACGTCGGACCAAAAAGGGGAGAACAGCTAGGTCAGGGTCGGGTTTCTTACGAATGAACGGGGGTCAATGAAGGGGGTGACGGCGCGCTTTTGCTGTCGGCGAGACGGCGACGGAACGGCAACGACAACGGCAACGACGGGCGCCCTGCCCCTTTCCCCCAGCCCCGCTCCAGCCTCTCTCTCGCCCCTCTTGTTGTGTCTTTTCCTTTCAAAACCAGTCTGACGACCCCCGACGTCCTACTCGTGGACGGAGCGGCTGACCTTGCAGCGCACACACGCGGCGACGAGGGTGTTGCCGCCGTCGCCCGCCCAACCCCAACCTCTCCTCTTGCCCGTCGCCGCGCGCGCTGTTTTGGCCGCTCCCCCCCGCTGCCGGCTCGCTCTTTCGCCGCCCGCGCCGTCTATCAGGCCGCTGTCGCCGCCGCCGCAACAGCAGCGGCAGCAGCGGCGGCAGCGGCCTGCTCCGCGCCGCCCGCCGCCGCCGCGGCGTCCGAGCCGCCACCGCCGCCGCCGCCGCCGCCGCCCGCGCCGCCCCCTCCAACGCCGCCGCCGCCGCCGCCGCCGCCCGCGCCGCCCCCTCCAACGCCGCCGCCGCCGCCGCCGCCCGCGCCGCCCCCTCCAACGCCGCCGCCGCCGCCCCCTCCCCCTTGTCCCCCTTGCCCCCCGCCCTCCCCCTTGTCCCCCGCCGCAGGCAGCAGCGACCCGTACGGCGCCCACGACGGCATCGGGCACGCGTACCTGAACTTGCGGTCCTCGAACTGCCCCACGTACACGAAGAAGCGCCACAGCACGTTTGGGTTGGCGCGCCCGCCCGAGCGCGCCCGGTTCCCCTGTACCACGTCGCCGTTTTGCGCCGCGAAAAAGGGCGCGTCGAAGCAGGAGATGCCTCGGACGAGGGCGGCCAGGATGCGGGGGACCTTGAGGCGGGCGGCGCGCGCGGGCTCGAGCCAGGCGTTGGCGGCGAGGCCCGGGCGGGACGGGGCCGGGAGGGGCGGGAGGAGGGGTTGCTGCTGGGCGACGGGGGCGCCGGCGGCGGCTCCTGGGGCGCCGCCGCCGGCCGACGCGGCGGCGCCCGGCGCCTCGCCGCCGCCGCCGCCGCCGCCGCCGCCCTCGGCGCCCGCGGCCGCGATGGCGCCGCCGTCCGCCGCGTGCCCCAGCAGCGGCACGCCCGCGGCCGCCGCCTCCCAGCGCGACAGGCGCGCCGCGAGGACCGCCGACGCCCGCCGGGAGCCCAGCAGGGCCGAGGAGACGGGCGCGAACGCCACCTCGAGCGGCGAGGGGTCGACGCCATCCAAGGCGCCGTCGGCGGCAAAGGGCGGCCAGTGCGCGTTGCAGCGCCAGGCGCCGCCGCCGCCGCCGCCCGCGCCCGCGCCGCCGCCGCCCCCAGGTGTTGCCGCGGCACCGGCTGGCGTCGGCCCCGTCTCTCCCGAAGCTCCTGATAGTCCTGTGACATCCGTTGCTGACGCCGCCGCCGCCGCCGCCGATGCCGCGAGCGCCCCCTCCCCGCCGCCGCCGCCGCCGCCGCCGCCCGAGGGGGCAGTTGAGCCCGAGTCGCGCCAGTCTACGCCCTGGTAGCGCGCGGCCAGGCAGTCGAGGGAGTAGCCGTCCTCGAGCAGGGCGGCGGCCGCGCCCACGTCGCCGTAGAAGGCGCCGTCGGCCGGGCGCGCGTGGCAGGCGAGCGGCGCGAGAGAAGAAGGCGGCGGCGGCCGCGCGTCGCCCGCGCCCGCGCCCGCGCCTTCGCCCCGCCCGTCGCCCTCCCGTCCCTCGTCTTCTTGCTGTTGTCGGCCGACCCCGCCGCCGCCGCCGCCGCCGCCGCCGCCGCCGCCGCCTCCCGCCTCGCCGCCCCCACCCCCGCGCCTGAGCAGCGCGCGCAGGCCGTCGGCGTCGGTCGCGACCACGGCCCAGGCGGGAAGGTGCGGGTGGCCCCGCCAGACGGCGCTCGAGGGGTCGCCGCCGAGCGGCGCCCCCTCGCACGAGACGACGGGCCCGACGGCCTTGACGAGCGGGGACAGGCGCGAGAGGAAGGGAGCCGCCCAGTGCACGCGCCCGCGCAGGTGGCCGGGCAGCAAGGGGCCGCGCACAGACGACGAGGCCAGCACGAAATAGCGGTAGCGGCGGGCCAGGGCGGCGGCGTCGCCCGCGCCCGCAGCGGCGGCGCCGCCCCGCTGCAGCAGCCACCCTAGGGCGGCCCAGTCGCTGGCGCAGAGCTCGGGCCAGTGGACGTAGCGGGCGTGCGGGGGCAAAGGGGGCAGGTCCCAATCGTCGGCGGCGGCGGCGCGGCGGCGGGGAGGGTTGGGCGCTGGTGGTGCTGTCGTCGATTTGGCGGCATCGGCGGCGGCGTTTGCCTCCCCTCCTGGCTTGTCGGCCTCGCCTCCTGTTGCCTCCGCCCGGCGACCGCCGCGCTCGGCCCCGTCCGCGAGCAGGATGATGTAGTCCGCGTGCGGGTCGTGGTCCGCCACGGCCTGCAGCAGGAAGTAGTGGAAGCTGTCGACCATCTCGGCGTCGACGGGCGCGTCTGCCTCCTCCTGCTCCTCCTCCTTGTCCTCGCCAGCCTCTGCCTCTGCGTCGCTCCTTGGGGGGTCCTCCTCCCCCGCCGGCGCTCGCCCGGCGGCGCCGACGCCGCCCTCGCCTGCCGCCCCCCCCGCTTTGCCGCCGGCAACCCCCGCGCCCGCGCCCGCGGCCTTGGGGCCGAACGAGGCGGGCCGCCGCCTGTACACGTACACCACCAGCGTGTCCTTGAGCGGCGCGCCGCCCCACAGGAGGCCCAGCGCCGACCGCGGCAGCAGCCGGGGCAGCGCCGCCCAGACGCGCTCGCGGGCGGTCGGGCGGCGGGCGCCGAGCCGAACGTCCAGGTAGCCCGCGTAGGGGTTGCCCGGGGCGGCCAGGATGTCGGCGAGGCCGCCGCCAGCGCCCCCGCGGGCGCTCCCAAGCGCCAGGACGAGCAGGGAGGCGGCCAGGGCCGCTGCGATAGAGGCCAGGCAGAGCGGCAGCGCGCGCAGGAAGCGGCGGAGGGGGCGGCCGCGGCCGTGGCCGTGCCCGCGCGGCGGCGGCGTCGCGGCGGCGGCGGCGGCGGCCGAGGAAGAGACGGGGCGGTCGCCCATCGCCGTCGCGGTCAGCTTGGCCATGTTTTACCTCGGCCCCGGGCTCACCTCCTGCTCGCGGGCATGTTTAGTAAGGGGGCGGGCCCACGTTCCGAAGAGGAGGACGCGCCGATTCGATCGTCCGAGACGGTCGGTCGTGTGTACGCGCGCCGCGCAGAGGAGGAGGAGAGGTGTTGTGCGTTTAAAAGCAGGGATCGCTTATATACATAATACGTGAGGGCGCGGCAGGCTGAGGGAGACTTTTGAGCATGGGCGACGCCGACGCCGACGCCGACGCCGACGCCGACGCCGACAGAAATGGGCGACATGACGTCCGCTCCTCCTCCGTCGCCCCAATTCCAAAATCAAAAAACAAAAACCAAAACAAAAAAACAATAAAAACAAGTCACAAAAACCCACCCAAACACAGACGCTCTCACTCGCAAAATGCCTTGGTCAGCGGCACCGGCGTCCCGGCCATCTGCGGGAACGACTCCACAAGCCCGCCCGGCAGCAGGAGCGCCGACACCTCGGTGCCCGCGAGCAGCGCCCCGTCGCCGCGCGGCAGCTCCAGGAGCGCGTTTGCCGAGCGCGCCGACAGCAGCCGGCTGCTGATCTGGTCGCCCGTGCTGTCGGCGCGCCACCCGCACGCGCCGTGGTGCTGCTCGTGCCCGACGTGCACCAGGTCCGCGACGGGACCAAACGTCAGGGTCGCGCGGTGGTACTCGGGGCGCTGCGGGTCGAGCGTCAGCGGGCGGGTGAGCAGCGCGCGCACGCGCCGTAGCGAGGGGTCGGGCCACCCCGCCATCTTGCGGAGCGCGGGCACGACGACCAGCGAGAAGCACACGAACGACGAGACGGGGTTGCCCGGCAGCCCGAACACGAGCATGGCCTTGCCGCCGCCGCTGCTGCTGCCGAGGCCGCCTTTGTTCGCGTCCGCGGGGAGCGCCGCCGGCGCCGCCGGCAGCGTCGCGAACGTGAGCGGCTTGCCCGGCTTCATCAGCACGCGGCCAAAGTGCACCTCGCCCGCTTGCTCCAGCAGGGGCTTGACCAGGTCGCGGTCGCCCATCGACACGCCGCCGGACGTCACGAGCGCGTCGCACCCGGCGGCCCGCGCCCGCGCGAGGCAGGCCGACAGGTCGCCGCCCTCGTCGCTCGCGATGCCCAGGTCGACGGCGACGGCGCCGGCGGCCTCGGCCGCCGCCAGCAGCATCGCGCGGTTGCAGTCGCGGATCTGGCCCGGCCCGGGCACCAGGGAGGGGTCGACCACCTCGTCGCCCGTGGACAGCACGCCGACGACGGGGCGGGCGCGCGCGGGCAAGGTCACGGCGCCGACCGCGGCGAGCAGCCCGACCTCGACGACGCCCACGCGCTCGCCGGCCGCCAGCACCTCGGCGCCGGCGCTGTTTTTTTTGGATTGTTTGTTGTTGTTTGTTCGTTTTGTTGTTTGTATGTTTGGTTTGGTGCGTTGGTCTTGGTGTTGGTGTGTGCGTGTTGGGTCGATAGGTCGGAGGGAGGGGGGGGTGGGATGGGGAAGGCAAAGGCGCCGAGGCTAGGGCGGGGACGAGGCCGTCCCGGCCGTCCCGCGGCCGTAATCCCCCTCCTCGCCGGCCAGCGCCGAGGAGCCCCCGGCAACGCTCGCACGATTGAAACACGCCCCGAAAACACAACACACGCCGGCGCCCTTCACCACTCACGCGATGTCCGACCCGACCGCGCGGATGTCCTGCCCGACCTTGGACGGGGCGATCAGCACCATCAACCGGCCGCCGGCCTTGACCGGCGGCTGGCGGCGCGCGGCGTCCTCAGACGCAGCAGCAGCGGCGGAAGCGCCGTGGCCATCGCCGCCGCCGTCGGCCGCCGCCGGGCGCGTGTCTTCGATCTGAACGACGCAGTCAGCGCCGCTCGGCACCGGCGCGCCCGTCGTCACGTACACGGCCTGGCCCGGGCCGCACTCGAGCGCGCCCGCCGCGTCCAGCTGGCCCGCGCGGCTCTCGCCCACGACGTCGCGCGCCCCGGCCCCGTCGGCGTGGCGCACGGCGTATCCGTCCTTGATGGAGGCGGCAAAGGGAGGAAGCGCCTCGCGGGCGGCGACGGGCGCGGCCAGCACGCGGCCGAGCGCCGCGGGGCCGAGCGGCACGTCCTCGGCCGGGAGGACAGGGGTGTGCGCGAGCACGGTGGCGACCGCCTCCGGGATCGAGATCATCTTGTAGTGGGACATATTGGCTGCTCTTAAGGGTTGGCGGATTGGGGGAGGCAAGAGAGAGAGAGAGAAGAGCGCGCCGGTTTGGTTCCGGAGATTTTTTATGCCTTTTTTTGGGGCATAAAAAAGGGGTGCTTCTTTTGGCGCCGCTGGCGAGCGGGGCGATGGATGCAATGGAAGATGATTGACGGATTCAACCGGCGCGTTGTGATGTGGTTTGGACGAGGGAGTGGGCGTTTGCTAATGAGCCGGTCGCCGCCGCTCGGCGTCCGTTTCCCAGTGCCGTCGTCCTCGCGCCTGGGGAGTGATGGCGCGCTCGCGTCGGGCGTCCACAAAAGCCCCCTGCCTCCCCCATGCTTGCACGTCCAAGCACTCCCACCAAGCCAAAGCCGCCCTCTGCAGCACATCTCCTTCACCCCCCTTTTGTGCCACTTCTTGCTCTCTCTCTTCTTGTGCGCATCACCGCTCTTCTTTTTCGGGTTTTGAGTGTGGCTGAGAGAGGCTCCCCCCAAACCGCCGACATGGCCGACGTGGCGCTCGCCGCGATGGCGCCCGACAAGCAGGAGCCCATGCTTATTCCGGCCGCCAACAAGATGCCGCTGCTGTCGCTGCCGGGCGCGGGACTGCGGTGAGTACAAAAAAAGCAGAAGCGTCGCGTCGCGCGGGGTTGCCGCCGCCGTCACTCGCGATTTCTCGTCTCCTCGCTCGCTCGCTCGCTCAAACCAAAAACCAAAACGCCCCTCTGGACCAAACAAACCAAACAAACAAACAAACACCCCAGCCGCGCCTTCCGCGCCGCCCACTGCGCCCTCGCCAGCGGCAACCGCGGCTACGGCGCCAGCTTTCTCAGCGGCAACTTTGCGCCCGTCGACGAACAGACGACGCCGCCCGCCCCCTTGGTCGCGCAGCGCGGCGCCGTGCCCTCCTCGCTATGCGGCGCCTACCTGCGCAACGGCCCCAACCCCTTTTTCCGGGGCAAGGACCTCGCGGGCGGCTACCACTGGTTCGACGGCGACGGCATGGTGCACAGCGTCCGCCTGCCCGGCGGCGACGGCCAGTCCCCCTCGTACGCCTCGCACTACGTTCGCACGCGCCGCCTGGCCGAGGAGAAGAAGGCCGGGTGGCCGTGCTACCCAAAGCTGGGCGACTCTGTCGGCGCGGGCGGGCTGGGCGTGCTGCTGCTCGACCGCCTGTTTTTGGCGCTCGGGCTGGACGGCGGCGCGCGCAAGGCCTTCTCGGACTCGACGGCCAACACGGCGCTGGCGTCGCACGCGGGTCGGATCCTGGCCCTCAACGAGGGCGGGCTGCCGCACGCGCTGCAGATCGCGTGCGACGGGCTCGTGCGCACGATCGGGCTCGTCACGTTCGGCGGGGCGTACGGGGCGGGCGGCAGCGTGCGCGCGCCGTCGGGGGGAACGGCCGCCGTCGGGGCGCCCGCCGGCGACGGCAACAGCAATGGAAAGAGCGACGGCGACAACAGCAGCATCAAGGACAAGGCCGCCGGCGCCCCGGTGACCTCGTTCACGGCGCACCCCAAGCTCGACCCGCGCACCAACGTCCTGCACGCCTTCCGCTACACCTTCGACAGCGCCCCCTACGCCTACTACTTCGCCATCGGCCCCGACGGTCGGCCGCTGGGCGCGCCGCGCGCGCTGTCGTCGCTGCCGCGCGCGACGATGATGCACGACTTCGCCGTGACGGCTCGGCACGCGGTGTTCTTCGACCTGCCGCTCGTGTTCGACGGCGCGCGCATGGTCAAGGAGAAGCAGCTGCCGTTCCGGTTCGCACCGGAGCACGGGGCGCGGGTGGGCCTGCTGCCGTTCGACGACCGGGCGCAGCCGCAGCCGCAGCAGCGGCGCAAGGGCGCTGGCAAGGGCGAGGGACCGGAGGAGGAGGACGGTGGCGGCGACGGCGTGATTTGGTACCAGGCGGATGAGCCCTTCATGATGTTCCACACAGCCGCGTGCTGGGAGGAGGAGCAGGACGAGGAGGAGGACGCGACGAACGGCGATGACAGCGACGCCGCCGCCAACCAGGACGCCCCTGCCGCCGCCGCCAACAACGGCGCCGGCGGCCGCCGCGGCCCTCCCGGCGTCGTCAAGGTCGTGTGCGGCGGCCACGAGACCATTTCTCTCGACCTGGACAAGCGTTGCGGCGACGACGCGCCCGGCGGCGGCAAGGGCGGCGGCAAGGGCGGCCGCGACATCAACAACAACAACAACAACAACGGCGAGGGCGTTGCCTCCTTCGCGCTCGGCCCCTCCTCCTCGTCCATTCCCGAGGGCGAGCGCCCCTACATGAGCCTCCTGACGCTCGAGCCGCGCGCGCGCCGCTGCGCCCGGCGCAAGCTGACCAAGATCGCCGGCGACTTCCCCGTGGTCAACCCCCTCTTTGTGGGCGCAAAGGCGCGCTTCGTGTGGTTTGCGACGCTAAGCCACGAGCCCGGCCGCACCGTAAAATTTAGCGGGATCGCAAAGCTGGACCTGCTCGTGGCGGAGCAAGAGCCGGAGAGCGATGAGTGCGTCGTCGCGCGCGCCGCGCTGCCCGCGGGCACATTTTGCGGCGAGGCGGTGTTCGCGCCGCGGCACGCCGACCCGGCGCTCTGCCGCGGCGAGGACGACGGCTTCCTGCTGACCTACGCGCACGACGAGGATTCGAACGAGTCTTGGTTTTTGGTGTTCTGCGCGCGGACGATGGACGAGGTGTGCGCGTGCCGCCTGCCCTCGCGCGTGCCGTACGGCTTCCACGGCACGTGGGTGCCCGAGGCGACGCTCCAGGCGGCGCGCGCGGCGGACGACACCGACGCGCTGTGAGTGAGAAAGAGGCGTCTCTGATTTTGGTCTCGCTTTTTCTCTGCGTTCGCTTTTTCTCTGCGTTCGCTTTTTCTCTGCGTTCGCTGCGTCACGCGGCCCTTTTCCGTCTTTCCCGGCGTCCGATTTTGCGTATCTCTCTCTCTCGCCCTCTCATTGTTGCAGCGCGCGGCCCTGGGCGTCCTTCTCTTTCTTGTTGCTCTCTCTTTCTCTCTGGATTCGAGGACTCTGCCGTCGAACGAGTTTTTGGTCGGTTGGTATCGTTTTCTCTGACACCGTCGCCGGCCTCTCGTCGTTGCGACAAGGGGGCGCGCCGCGGCGCGCCTCGCTCTGGTCGATGCCGCTTTGGCGTTCGTCACAGCTGGCATTTCTCAACGTGTCTGTTCTGTCTCCTGCCCCCCGCAACCGCAAGCACAGCAAATAAACACCCCAACATCACCCCGTAGGCCCTAGTCACGAAGCGCACAACACTCCAACAAACAGCACGGACCTGTAATACCAAAAGACCCGACGATCCAACACTAGCGATGGCCGCCACCGCCGACGCCTAAACCAACAACAGAAACTACCGACAAACCCACCAAAACCACCAAAAAAGATATCAACACCATGTGGACGTCCGCCTCGGCCCTGAAAAACCCACCCTCGGAATCGGCGGTGGCGGGAGCAGCAGCGTCGTTCACGCCCGCGGCGGCGCTCGCCCAGCCCCGCGCGGCGTCGCCCCCGACGGCCACGACCGCAACACCGGCAGCAGCGCCGCCAGCAGCCTCGCCGCCGCCGCCGCTGTTTGCGCTCCTCTTCAAGGCCGGCGCCGATCTGACCGCCCTCGCCACTTTGCGCGTCGGCCTCAACAACCCACCACCCAAACCCCAGCCGCGCTCAACCTCTGACTCGGGTGGAGATGATCACGACGACGGCGATGACGACGACGAGCGGGCCGACGCGCGCGCCGCGGTCGCCGCCGCCGCCCATGGCCGCGCGAAGGCGGCGCAGCTCGCCGACTGCCTCGATGCCGCCTCGCTGGCAGCGGCCGTCTGCCTGACGCGCAGCCTCGAGACGGGCGGGCGCGAGATCGCGGTGCACTGCGCTCGCGGGGCCGTCGCGCCCATCTACCGCGCCCTGCACGGCCTGCGCGCCGAGCTGGGCCTGGCCCTCGCGCCGGTGAGGGCCGCCGTCTCGCTGGCGCCGCCGCCGCCCGCCGCCCTGGCCGCCGCGCTCGAGGCGGCCGTGCTGCACGCGCTGCGCCGGCGGTGGGCGCCGCTGATGCACGGCGCGGGGACGATCGTCGCGCCTCCTCCCATGGCGAGAGCGCTGGAGGGTTTTTCGGCGACGGCACGGGCGGGAGGAGAGGGGGCAGAGGGGGCGGCGGCGGCGGCGCTGACGGGGGGCGAGCACGACGACGACGAGGCCGCCGCCGTCGCGTGCTTCTCCGTCAGCCCCGCGCTGCGGCCGCAGCAGCTGCCCGGCGCCCTGGTGCTGGTCGTGCACGCGCCCTCGGCGCTTGCCACTGGGGCAGAAGGGGACCCGCAGGTGGCGGGCGGCACTTACCCGGCCCGCTACCGCATGTTTTCGCCTGCGCGGGCGCTGGCGGCAGAGGCGGCGGCGGCCGAGCGGCGGGGAGCGAGGCGAGGCGGCGGCGGCGGCAGCGGCAGCGGCCGGCCCGCGCTCCCGCCCCCGCTGGCGCCGGGAGACACAGACGCGGCCATCCTCGCCGACCCGGCCAAGCTCGCGGCAGCGTCCCGCGCCCTCTGCGGCAAGCCCGTGCGGGTGCTGCCCGCGGGGGACCTGGCGTTTGTGCGCGCCCTGCACGCGTCGTTTCCAGGCCGACGCGGCGAGAGCGGCGGCGGGAGCAGCGGCGGCGGGAGCGGCGGCGGGAACGGCGGCGGCGCTCCGTCCCTCGCCAAAGAGGCGGCCGTGCGGGAGCAATGGCTCGGCCGCCACGGCTACGCTCTGCCCGCCCGAGTGCCCCTGTGGGTCGAGCTCGCCCCGTCGCCCGACGCCGACGACCCCGCGGGCAACCCGATGCCCACGGCCGTGGTGCCGGGCTGCTGCGTGATGTCGGCCGCGGGGGTGCGGGCGGCCAGCCGGCCGGGGGGCGGCGGCGGCGGCGGCGCGCTTGGCGGCGGCGGCAGCGCGCTTGGCGGCCGCGGCGCGGTGGCGGCGGCAGCGCGTCGCGCGGGGATGCGGCGCGTGGCCGCGCGGTTGGCCCGCGACCTGGAGGCGGCCGCGCGGGACGCGCCCGGCGGTGGCATCTGGGGCGGGCGGCTGGAGCTCCAGCTGGTGACGGCGGCGGGAGGGGGAGGAGGGGGAGGGGGAGCGGGGGGCGAGGGAGGAGCGGGGGCGTCGCCCGCCGCCGCGGCCGGCGGGGGCGTCGGCGGCGGCGGCTGGACGACTGCGGCGGCGGCGGCGGCCTCGGCTGCCTCGCAGCCGGCCTCGCTGTTTGGCGGGCTGGACGGCATCACGCGCGACGAGCACGGGATGCTGCTGCCGCTGCCCGAAGAGGGGCGCGGCAATACCGACGGCGAGGAAGGCGGGGAGGAGGACGACCGAGGCGGCGAGGCGGCGGCGCGAGCGGCGGCGGCGGCGGCGGGCGAAGAAGGGGGGACCCCCAACCAGCGGCAGCAGCAGCAGTCGCGCCGCCGCGCCCGCCGCGCCCAGCGCTCGGACTATGGCGACCTCATGGCCTACATCGCGCGGCGCAACGCCGCGCAGCAGGCCGAGGCGGCGGCGGCGGCTGCGGCGCAGGGGCGGCCGCAGCAGCCGCTGCCGCGTGCGCCGGCACGGGCGGGGGCTGGTGCTGGGGCCGGCGGCAGACCCGCCGCGCGGGCCGGTGGCGGCGGCGGGGCGCGCGCGCGCCCGGCCTTTTCGCTGACGCGGCAGCCGGTCCCGGCACCGGCGGGCAAGGCCAAGGCGGCCGGGGCCAAGCGCGCGACGACGGCGGCGGCGGGGGCAGGAGGAGGCGCGCGCGCCGCACCGGCCAAGAAGAAAAAGACGGCGGTCGCGTCCGCGGCAGGAGCGGCTGCGCCGGCGGCGGGAGGGGCTGGCGCCGACGCGACCGGGGCGCCGGCCGACCCCAACATCCCCGTCAGCACCGCCGCGCCCAAGCCCGCCGCCGCTCTCCGCAGGGCCGCGGCCCCCGCGCCCCGGCTCGACGACGCGCTGGCCGCCAAGCTCTCGGCCGCCTTTGACGCCTCCTCCGCCGCCGCCGCCGGCGGCGGCGTGCTGCGCCCGGGGCACGGGCTGACGGTGCCCGAGCTGCAGGCCTTCTGCCGCGCCAACAAGCTGACGATCGGAGGGAAGAAGGTGGACGTGGAGGCGCGCGTGGCGGTGCAGCTGCTGAAAATGGGCGGGGTGGCGGTGGCGTCGGCGGCGCCGACGGCCCCGGCGGCGGCGGAGGAGGCGTCCTTGGCGAAGGCGGCGCCGACGGCGGCGGAGGCGGCGCCGGCAGCGGCAGAGGCGGCGCCGGCGGCAGCTCCCGACGCCCCCCCGGCTTGATCTCGGACGCACTGAGCAAAGCATGACGCGCGCACATGCATCTGTGTTACAAAGCACATGGAGCAATCACGGCCGCCGGACGAGGCCTGCGCCCCGCACGCCAAAGCCGTCCGCTGCCGCCATCGGCGGCCGCCCGCACTGTCCCGCCGCGGCTGCTGCTGCCGCCGCTCCTCCGGCCAGCACCCGGGACGACTTGGCGTCAGCCGCCGCTGCTGCCGTCCCCGGTCTCGCCGGCAGCCTGCCCGCTCCTCCTGTCTGCAGGGAAGCAGGCGACACCGCCGCTCGCCTCTCGTATCTTCCGCTCCCGCCCGTCGCCGCCGTCTCCTTGTCCTCCCCTTTGCCGTCGCCGTCGCTGGCGCTGTCGCTGTTGCCGCCGCCGCCCTCGCTGCCGCCCTCGCTGCTGCTCGCCTCTCCCTCGTCTTCCCCCTCCTCCTCGCCGCCCGCCCCCCCCAGCTCCAGCCCCACCCCCCGCAGCCGCCGCATCAGCGTCCGGTTCTGCTCCGCCAGCCGCGCCGCCGACCGCCGCCCCTCGGCCTCGGCCCGCCGCAGCCTGCGGTCCGCCAGCGACGCGCGCGCATCGGCCGCGTCGGCGCGCCGCGCCTCGCGCGCGACGGCGGCCTCGGCCGAGCGTAGGGTGGCCGCGTCGATGGCGTCCTCCTGCTGGCGCTCGGCGGTGCACAGGGCGCCTGACGAAGCGGAGGCCGTCAGCGCCGCGACCGCCGGCAAGGGCGGCCGCCCGTACGGCGAGGCCGAGCGCGAGGCCGCCGAGGAGGAAAGCGGCGGCGGCGGCGGCGGCGACGAGGGCGGCGGCGCGGAAGCAAAGATCAGCCCCCCCGCAGAGCAATATTTAGACGCGAGGGTCTCGATGGCGCGTCGGGCCTCGGCGACGGCGCGGCTGGTGGTTTTGGTAGTGGTCGCCATGGTGATGCAGCTGCTTCGGGTTGTCATGGCCGTCGTCCCCATTGCCGCCCCCGCCGCTCCCGCTCCCGCGCCCGCTCCCGCCCCGCCGATTGCTGCCACCTCTGCCGCCCTTCCGTCGAGCAACCTCTTGAGCGCCCCCTCGGCCACGAGGACGTGCAGATCCCGGCCCACGCCCGCCAGCACGCCCCGCGCCCGCCGCGCGTCGTCCCTCGCCTCGCCCAGCTCGCGCCGCGCCGCACGCGCCGCCGCGCCCTCCTCGGCCGCGCGGGCAAGCGCCGCCCTCGCCGCGCGCCGCGCGCCGCGCGCCTCTGCCCGCGCCACCCGCGCGAGCGCCCGCTGCCTGCGCGCCGTCTCCTCGAGCGGCGCCGCGCCCGCGGCCGCCGCCTGCGCCCGGTGCCCGAGCACGAACCGGTGCGTCTCGAGCTCCTGGCACCGCCGGCGCAGGGCCTGGACCGTTGCGTGCCCGTCCGCCACGGCCCGGTCGCGCTCGGCCACCTGCGCGCGCAGGCGCTCGGCGCCCGCGCCCGCGGCCTCGAGCAGGCCGTGCAGGCGCCGCGCCTCGGCCTCGCCCGCGGCCGCGGCGCGCGCGGCCGCTGCGCGGTCGCCGTTGCCGCGCAGGTTGGCGCGGCGCAGCAGGTTGTTCTCGGCGCGCAGCTGCGCCTCGGCCTCCGAGTGGCGCTCGAGCTGCTGCCTGAGGCGCGCGCGGTCGCGCGCGGCCTGCGCCTCCAGGTCTGCCTCGGCCTGAGCCAGCGCCTCGCAGGCGGCCGCCTCGGCCTCGGCGGCGAGCGCGGCGGCGCGGTCGGCCCGCGCTTCGGCGCGCGCGACCAGCAGGGCGGTGGCGGTGGCGGTCGGGTCGTCTCCTTCCTGTCGCAGCTCCGGCGGCGGCGGGTCTTGCGGTGGTGGTGGTGCTGCTGCGGCTGCTGCTGCCGGTTCCGGCGCGCGCGTCTGCCGGCGGCTCGCGCGGGTGGCGCGCCTGGCGTCCATGTTTGAAAATGAGTCAAAAAAAGGGCGCCGGGCGCGAAAACGGCCCGTTTTCGGTTTTGCGGCGGACGTCCCGGGGGCGCGCACCCAAACTGTTTTCGGTCAAATGTCGCGTTTCGCCGTGCTTACGGGCGACAGCTTTCTGGCTATTGAAGTTTCTTCGCGGGACAACAAGTGTGCTCGACCCAAGGGCTTTGTCGAGAGGAGTCAGTAGAGGAGTCAGTAGAGATGTTTTTGTGGGAGAGAACCGTAGAGATGTTTTTGTTAATTTCGCAGTCGGGGCGGCGAGCGAGCGACCGACGACGGCGGCGGCCCAAAAGCCCCAGACGCCCCGGCCAGTCTCTCTCCCTCTCTCCCTCTCTCCTTCCCCCCTTCCGCCCCCTGTGACCATCGGCCCCCCCTCGACACTTCAAATCCAAGGCGTACTCCCGCACGACCTCCCGACGCCCCGACGATCGCGCGATCGCGTCCGAAACCAGTCGGTTTTTCGGCGAGGCTTGGCAACAAGGAGGAGGAGGAGGAACAGAAAGTGTTCCGCCACACGACAACAGTCACCACCATGTCCAAGCAGGCGCCCACTTCGGACGCGGTGCAGGCGCTGCTGGAGCTGCGCGACAAGCTCGAGAAGAACGGGCGGTTCCTGACCATGGTGCGTCGCTCTTTCTTTTCCCAGCGCGACCACGCGCCGCCCGCCGCTCGCCGCCGCCGGACGCTCTCCTCGATCGCGCTCTCTCTCACGCGAAAACCAAACGAGAACTCAAAAAGCAAACCACAGGTCCGCCAGTCCCAGCAGCGCGCCGCCACCCAGCTCCGCCGCGCCGAGCTCACCCTCGAGGAGCTCAGCCCCCTGCCTGAGTGCGCCTCCGTCTTCCGCCCCCTGGGGCGGGCGTACGTGGCCGCGGGCCGCGCTGAGCTGTCGGCCGAGCTTGGGGCGGCGTGCTCGGAGGCGCGCGGGGAGGCCGCCAAGCTGGGGGTGCAGGCGGAGCGGGCCGAGGCGCAGATGCGCGCGACGGAGGACGAGCTGCGGGAGCTGGTGCGGTCGGCGCCCGAGGCGGCGGCGGCGCTGATGCGGATGGGCGGCGGCGGGGCGTGAGAAGAAAACAGAACGATAGTTTTGTTCTTTTTGCTTTTTTTACTGGTGGTGTCCAGGTCGCAGCATTGAAACGAATTATTTTACACAAGATAGGGGGTCACTCCGTGGCGCTAGGTTCCCAGGAAGAGAGAATGGCGGGACGAGGGGCGTTTTTGTGCGTGGCGAGCGCGCACGAGCGCAGGCGCACTGCCGTTCGTTCGTTCAACATTGTTTCTCTCCCGCGCCCCTCAATGGTGGTGCTCGCCGCCCCCCCCTTCCTCCTCCTCGTCGAATCCCTCCGCCTCAAAGATGGCCGGCAACCCCTTGACCTTGTGGTCCCACTCGTTGTAGAGCATGAAAAACACCCAGAACCAGCAGGCGGCGCCGACAGTCTTGCCGACGGCGTACTGCAGGGCGGAGCGGCGGGGGAGGGCGAGGCCGGCGTAGGTGACGGTGTCCGCGGCGTGGTGGTGGCCGCCTGTCGTGTGTGTTGGGGATGGTGGTTGGGGGAGAGAGCGGGGGGGCGTCAAGGCAGGTGAGATCGGGGGGCGAGCGGTGACGGTCCGGCGGCGTCGCGAGCGCGCGCGCTGTCAGCGCGCGCTCGTTTTTGTGTCCGTGCCCGGTCATCGGCTCCTGCGGACGCGTAGTCGAGGAAACCGCGCGCCTGATCCTTGCCACGGTCACGACGAGTCCTGCGGCGACGGGCGGGCGTGGCCAGATCGCTGGCGTTTGGCGTCTGCCTTTCTCCCTCTCCTTCATCGTCTAAGCAACAACAAACGCACCACCTCCCATCGCGCGCGCCTGCTGCGCGCCTGCCGCGACGTGTGACCGGCCCGCCGTCAGCCCCTGCGCAAAGGCGCGCGCGGCCGCGGACCGGAACGCCATGTTGTTCCGTCGACCAGCTGCTTTGGGGTTGCCGGTGTGTGCGCGCGCGTCCTTCTCGGCTCTCTGCCTCTGTTGGTGTCTGTACAGCGTTGGACGATCTTGGACTCCGCTTGGGCTGTTGACGCGAGATTCTGCGTTGCTGTGAGCACGCGGCGTCGCGCCCCTTTGGAGGAAGCGACGCCGACGACGCCTCAGTCGCTCCGCCGCCGCCGCCGCTCAGAACACGCGGCGCTTCAAACATCCGCGCCCAGTGCTCCCTTCGATCTCACACTCGACTCAATCACTCAAAGGATCGATCGCTGTCTCTATCTGTTTGTCTCACCACCTCAAGCGCGCCGGGAGCAGGCTCTCACACTTTTGAACTCGCATCGTGCCCCGCGCGCGCCCCTCGCAGCCCCATTCCTCCCGACCACCCCCAGGCCAGGACCAAAGCATGGCGCCCCTGCGCCGCCACCCCATCGCGCTGCCCGCGGCAGCGCTCGTGTGCCCCCTCCTGGCGCTGGCGATCGGCGGCGCTGTTGCGGCCGCCGCCGCCGCCTCGTCGCCGCCGCCGCTATCGCTGTCCTCTTCCTCCTCCTCCTCGCCCAAGTTATTCTTCGGCCACCTGCCGCGCACCCGCTACCCGCCCGCGGCCCAGTCGTGGCGCGCCACAGCCCCCGGCGCCCCCGTCTACGCGCACCTGGCCTGCGGCGACGTGCTCGCGGCCTTGGTCGCCGCCAACGCGTCCTTCGCGCCCGCCGCCGCCGCCGCCGCCGCCGCCGCCCGCGCGCCCGCGAACGCCGCCGCCGCCCCCCATCCGCCGATAATCCCCGCCGCTTTCTCTTGGTGCTCGGTCGGCGGCGCCAACCTGTGCGCCCCCTCGTGGCAGCAGCACAACGCCGCCATGCCCCCGGCCTACTGCGGCAGCTGCTTCCTGCACGCGACCCTCTCGGCCCTGCAGGACCGCATCAAGGGCGCGCGCCACGTGGGCGCCCTGGCCCTCCGCGCCTCGGCTGCCGCCTTCACGGCCAACGCCGCCAACGCCGCCGCGTCCAACGCCGCCGCCCCATCCTCCTCGCCGCCGCCGGCCTCCCAAGCCAGCAACCTCCAGGACGTCATGCTCGGCCGCCAGGCCTTCCTCAACTGCGCCCCCGTCCACGGCCTCTCCAAGGGGTGCAACGGCGGCGAGCCGCTGGACGTGTTGCACTACATGGCGCGGCACGGCTTGCCGGACGAGGGGTGCGTCCCGTACTCGGCGACAGACCACACGCGCTTTGGAAAGAAGGAGGAGCGGGGAAAGAAGGAGGAGGAGGCGGGGGCGGGCGGCGAGGCGGCGCGGGGCCGCGGCGGTCGGGGGGCGGCTGCCTTCGCCGCTTGGTCCGACGCGGCGCCGACGGCGGCCGAGGCGCTGCGCGCCCTGCGCGACGGGGACGGCGACGACAGCAACAGCGGCAACAAAGACGAGCGGAGCGACGACGAGGACGGGCGGTACGGAAACCACGCCGGCGGCAATCGGGCGGCCTCCGCGAGCGGCTACCTGCTCCGCGGCGACCCAAAATGCCGCGGCCCCGAGCGCGGCGCGCGCCAGTGCATGAACTGCATGCCCCTGCCCGACGATCCCACCAAAAAGAAAAAAGAGGGCGACGACGACGACGACGACCCGATCCCGGCGCAGTGCTGGGCGGTCGAGCGGCCGATCCGGTACGGCGTCCGGGCGTTCGGAAAAGTGGCGGCCGGCGAAGAAGGGATGCAGCGGGAGATTTTGGCGCGCGGCCCTGTGGTGTGCGGCATCGCGTGCCCCGAGAAATTCGTCTACGGGTACAAGGGCGGGGTGTACGTGGACGACGGGGCGGACAAGGAGCTGGACCACGACGTCGAGGTCGTCGGGTGGGGAGAGGAGGAGGTGGCGGAGGAGGGAGAGGAGGAGGACGGACGGGGGGCAGCGTCTTCGGGCGGCGGCGGCGGCGCGTTTTCGGCGGCGGGACAAAACGCGACGGCGGCGTCGGCGGCGGCCAACAAGGCGGCCAAAACGACGACGACGCGCAAGTACTGGCTCGTGCGCAACAGCTGGGGCACCTACTGGGGCGAGCTCGGCTTCTTCAAGCTCGAGCGGGGCGCCAACGCGCTGCAGATCGAAGGCGGGGAGGACGGCACGGGCGACTGCTGGTGGGCCGAGCCCGACCTGTCGTTCGAGGAGGAGGTCGCGCGCGGCAGCGGCGGCGGCAAAGGCGGGCGGTGGCGGGGCAGCATGCACGGCATCGTCAAGTCGGGGAGCGCGGAGGAGAGGGGGAAGCTCGAGCGGGCGGTGGACGGAGAGCTGGCGACGTTTTCTTGAACAACAGTGGAAACGGGTCGATATCGGCGTTATTTTTTAAAACAAAGCGTTTCGAATAAGCGAGAGAAGAAAAGAAGTCGGCGGCCGCAAGACACACACTACTGCGGCGGGCGGCCGCGGCCGCCGACGAAGAAGCGGACGTGGACGTGCTGGTCGCCGTCGTCGTTGGCGGCGCGCGCCGTTTCGCACGGCGCGCCGCGCGCCGGGGCGGTGGTTTGGGGGGGCGTCGGAGGCTCGGCGCTCGCGCGCGCAAAGGGGGGGTGGCGCTGCGCGGCCGCGATTGCCGTTGCCGCCGCCGCCGCCACTGAGGCGGGCCGGTGGCTGCGCCCGCGCGCCACGGCCGCCTTCGTCGTCGCCGCCCGGCCCTGGGCGGCGAGGCGCTCGTCCGCCTCCTCCTCCTCCTCCTCCTCCGACGACGACGAGGACGTCGACGCCGGCTCGACCACCACCGACGGGCGGGCGGGCTCCTCCGACACGAGCTCGGTCAGGCGCAGGGCGCGGCGGGCCCCCTTGGCCGAGGACGGGGCGGCGGCGGCGGCCAGCGGCTTCGGCGGCGGCGGCGGCGCCCGCGGCGGCATGCCCTCTTGTATGTCTCCGTCATCTCCGTCTTCTCCTTCTTCTTCTCCTTCGTCCTCGTCCTCCTCCATCGTGCTGCTGTCGTCCTCCGGGGCCTCGCTCGCCGCGTCCGCCATCTCCGCCTCCTCTTCGGTCGAGCGCGGCTCCTCCACCTCGGGCGCGACCGCGGCGGCGGCGGCGGCCTCCGCCGCCGCGGCCGCGTCCGCCGCCGCGCCAAACGCGCCCCCGCCGCCGCGCCCGTCCCCGTCGGCCAGCGACGCGCCCCGGTCGATGACGTGGTGCTGCACGCCACGCCTATAGGCCGCCCCGACCTCGTCCAGGACGCTCAGCGCCTTGCGGGTGGCGGCTTTTTTGCGGGCGCGGAGCTCGTCGACGGTGGCGCCGGGGACCAGAGGGGGGGATGGGGGAGAGGCGTCCCCCTCGCCTCCCGCCGCCGATCCCGCCGCGATGACCCCGGCGCTCGTGTCGATCGCGTCGACCGCCTCGAGCAGCCGCATGGCCTGCTCGTTGAGCTCGAGGTACTGCCTGTGGCTCAGCAGGCGCTCTTCGCCCCCGGCCGCGGGCGCGTAGGCGGGCGCGTCGGCGGCGGCGCGCCTGGCGCGCGCGCGGAAGAGATCCTCCAGAGCGGCGGCCTGGCGCTCGCACGCCGACACCGCGCGCGCGGCGGCGAGGGCGCGGCGCGACTTGGCGCCGCGCCACGCCGCCTGGATCTTGGCGGCGGCGGCGTCGAGCGTCGGCGGCCGGTGCTGGTGCGGGTGCTGCTGCGGCGGCGGCGGCGGCGGGCGAGCCGGCGGGGCGGCGGCAGTGGCGGGGGCAGCGGCGCGGCGGGGCGCGCTGCACCCGCCCTCGACCACGACGGGGATGGTGCGCGCCGGGCGCGGCTGCTGCTGCTGCTGCTGCTGCTGCTGCTGTTGCTGCGGCGCCGGGCGGCGCAGAGGAAGCGGCACGCCGGCGGCTGCAGGGGCGGCCGGCATGCGGCGCTGCCGCTGCGGCTGCGACTGCGGCTGCGGCTGCGGCTGCGGCTGCGGCTGCTGCGGTGGCGCTGCAGCTGCCTGGCGGCGCCGCGGCGCAGGCCAGGCCTGCTGCGGCTGCTGGAACGCCGAGGGGTAGTGCGGAAACATCATACCGCCCCAGCCAAAGGGGTGCTGCTGGGGGTGGGCGTAGCCGCTGCCGCCGCCGCCGCCGCCGCCGTCGCTGCCGTTGTCCTCGGACTCGTCGTCGCCCTCAGACGAATCATAGGGCTGCTGCGGCGGCGGCGGCGGCGGGTCGGCGCGCCGGAGAGCCTCGGCCTGCTGCTGCTGCTGCTGCTGCTGCTGCAAGCGCGCCCGCTCCTGCTGCCGCCGGGCCGCCTGCGCCCGCGCGCGCCCCCCAGCTTGCGCCTGCGCCCGCGCCTCTGCTTCCCCCTCGGCCCGCGCGCGCGCCTGCGCCCGCGCCCGCGCCCGCGCCTGCTGCCGCACGAGGCGCTGCTGCTGCTGCTGTTGCTGCTGCTGCAGCTGCTGCGCTAAGTAGCGCTGGTGATCGTCTTGTTGCTGCTGCCGCTGCTGCGCGCGGCTCAGGCCGCCGAGGCCAAACAGGTCGGCGGGAAAGCCCCAGTCGTACGCCTCTTCTTCTTCCGGCGGCGGCGGAGCGGGGGCGCGGCGGCGTGGTTGGGCCAGCGGGGAAGGGGGCGCTGCCGAGGGCGGCGCGCGCACGTAGCACACCTCGCCCGTGCGCGGGTCGTACATCTGGACGTACTGGGCCGGGTGCTGCGGCTCGCGCCGGCGGGGCGCGGGAGCGGGAGGGGGGACCCAGAACATCTTGCTCAGGCAAACGAAGTGTCGGGAAACGCAATCGGAAGTTCGGGAACCGTTCGTTTCCGCTTCGGATTGGCCACGAGAGGCAAGGTCGAGCGCGCGCTTGAATAGTTGGACGGTGAGGGGTTTGGTTGCTTTTGTTTGCGAGTACGGATGTGTGAAGGGTGCGCGACGATGGGGAAGCAAGAACGCGACATTCTCTTCCGACGCGACGACGGGGCGCGTCTCCAGAGGCCGCCGCCACGACTCTCGTAGAAAGGCCGCCGCCGCAGAAGAGACTGACTCTCTTTGACCCGTAGCTCGGACTGTGCCTGCGCACGCGCAAAGACGCAGCGTCGCTCTCCATCGCACGCGCACGCGCACCCCGTCTAGCACGTCCGCCGTCCCGTCCTCGAAACCAAGAGAGTAAAACACTGGAGACACTCGAGCGGCGCCTTTTTCTGGCGCTGGGTTGTTTTTGGGGGGGGACGCTCGCGCTCCTTTCTTTGTGTCGAGAGAGAGAGAGACGGAGATCGAATGTCGTCGAAAAGACCCTTGTTTACTAACATGTTCGCTCGATCAACCGCTCGACCCTGCTCTCTCAAAGCTCGATCTCCGCCAGCTCGTCCTCCGTCAGGTGCGTGTAAGCCTCGCCGACGGCCCGCGGCCGGAATACGGCGCCGCAGTAGACGTAAAACAGCACTGTT
>Ga0105053_10001590_pt1 | contig 36275 bp, 27 predicted proteins | sample BON01_FD_78093 | JGI IMG/M metagenome (GOLD analysis project Ga0105053, IMG submission 78093) | Freshwater microbial communities from Lake Bonney liftoff mats and glacier meltwater in Antarctica - BON-01 | ecosystem: Environmental > Aquatic > Freshwater > Ice > Glacier meltwater | place: Lake... | reverse complement strand
CTTTAACCAAGGTTAAATTGGCATCACTTTGTTGGATACGCAGCTCACTTTGGGCTATAACCTTGTCGAGCAGTAAATGCACATCAAGCGTAGTATAAGTCAACGAGAAGCCGGACTTCTCGAGCAAAGCGATGTTAAGAATACGTTCAACATGGTTTTTTAAACGCTGATTTTCATCATAAATGATGTGATTATAGCGCAATAACGTCGCAGGATCGTGTGATATCCGGGTATCAAAAAGCGCCTCGCTTGCCAGAGTAATCGTGGCTATGGGTGTCTTCAACTCGTGGGTCATGTTATTGATGAAATCTGTCTTGAGCTCCGACAAGCGTTTTTGACGGAACAAAAGTGTAACGAGCATATAAAACGAGAAGCCTAGTAGCACCAATGCAGCTAGAGACAAAGCCAGCTGTTTGGCGATATTCTTAAAAAAGTAAGGCTGTTGATTTACAAAACGTAGGACGAGATAAGTGTGTGTTGGCACCAAATCGCTGGGAAACATTTTGCCAAAAAACACACGTTGCGCACCTTCTTCTCTATTTTCAGCGGCAATACGCTTAAAGAAAGCATTATCTGCTCTTACAAGTTCATAAATGTATTGGGCATGAATACCATAGCTTTCAAGCACCTGCAGGATCAAAGAGTCCAATACCTTCCGATCTACCCGATCCGCCAAGGCTCTTTGCCTGCTGAGTTGAATTTCTTTCACAAACTCAACCATCAAATTTCTGTTTGACGCCAAGTCTTTTTCCCCTAAAAGCTGTTCCAAGAAGGCCGCAGTGGTATCTATACGCCCACCGGCTTGGGACATCTCCATTAAATTTAGCTGATTCAGGCGGTTTGAATTGTTACTTGGCTCCCGAAAAGCCTCAAACTGATCTGTGGCCATACTCCCGGCAGGCATACCTGGGCTTATAAGCACATCTCTTATCTTTTGGGATTGGTGCTGTTCCGTGCGTTGTGAAGCCTTATATAACGCGTCTAGTGCCTCCTGTCCCTCCATCCTTTTGGCAATGTCGGTAATGGCGTTATTTGCCAAACTAACAAAGTTGAGCTGCTCTAGTCTAATCGCATTATTCAACCAATAAAACTGCACTGCTAACAAGGTGAAAAGCGAAAAGCCAATCACCAAGACCAGTATCCTTAAAAAAGAAATGTTTAACAAGTTTGTATTTCTAAACCTCAAAAAAAGCACGAATTAGCATATAGAATGGGCCCGTCAGGTTTGGTTAACCAAATTTAACAGCGCTATCGCAAAAGCAGCATAAAATCTATTAAAGCGTGTTAACTAAGCATAGCTTGGATATCATCCACGTTCAACGATTTGACAAAAGATTGCTCAGCCGAAACCAGACTATCGCTGATTGTCCGCTTGCGCTCTTGCAAGGCAAGTATCTTCTCTTCAACTGAGTTTTTAGTGATAAAGCGATAAGAGATTACTTTTCTGGTCTGGCCTATGCGGTGTGAACGGTCAATGGCTTGCTGCTCAACCGCAGGATTCCACCAAGGGTCTAACAATACCACATAATCAGCCGAGGTGAGATTTAACCCCAACCCACCTGCTTTCAAGGAAATCAGGAATACTTTCAAATCTTGACGAGAATTGAATGTTTTCACCAAGTCACGTCGATTCTCTCGCGGCGTTTGGCCATCCAGGTAAAGGTGTTCAATTCCTTCTTTTTCAAGTCGTTTTTTAACGAGCCGCAGATGTTTAACGAATTGCGAAAACACAAGGATTTTATGGCCCTCATGCAATGCATTTTTGAGCATGCGCATGGCTTCTTCAAACTTACCGGAGCTGTCCTGATACGCTTCATCCACCATAGCCGGATGATTGGCCACTTGTCGTAACACGGTCAGTCCCCTTAAAAGCAACATCTGCGATCTAACTATACCTTGCTTTTCGATGGCTTCCAATATCTCATTGCGGAAACCAGACTTTAGCTTTTCATAAACTTCCTCTTGTTGATCGGTCATGTCACAGTAATGAACCTGTTCGATGCGATCAGGTAAGTCTTTGGCGACCTGCTTTTTAGTTCGTCGAAGTATAAAGGGATTGATAAGTGTCCGCAATTTATCTGCGGTGGTTTCGTCTTTTTCCTTCTCGATAGGATTGGCATATTGCTGTCGGAAAAACTTCAAACTGCCGAGCAGGCCAGGATTGGCAAAGGCCATGATCGACCATAAATCGATAACTGAATTTTCGACTGGTGTACCGCTTAAAACGAGTCGATGTTGACCATGAAGTAAGCGCACAGCCCTGGATATTTGGGATCCTGGATTTTTGATATTCTGACCTTCATCCAAAACAATGTAATTAAACCTCACCCGCTTGAACATCTCCATGTCTACCCGGGCTGTACCGTAGGAGGTTACAACCAAATCGTGGACCATAAACCATTGCTCGGTACGATCGCGTTGGGTACCGGCGTGAATCATGACCGACAAATCAGGCGCAAACTTTTTAGCCTCACTGAGCCAATTGTATAATATCGAAGTAGGTGCAATGAGTAAGGATGGACCTACTTTTCTGCCTGTCAACAGGTTTTCTTCTTTGTCTTTTAATAACAAGCACAAGGTTTGTATGGTTTTCCCTAAGCCCATGTCGTCGGCCAAAATGCCACCAAAACTATGGCTACGCAAGAACCATAACCAATTCAACCCGGCATGTTGGTAGTTGCGTAAACTCGCATTGAAAGTAGGCGGAATCTCTTCAACCTTTATCTCGCTAAAGTCAGTTAACTTGCTAATTTTAAGTCTAATATTTTCTTCCTGTCTAGATTGGAGTGCTTCCTGTAGCTCGGTTAAGGCTTGATAGTGATGCCGGTGCATACGCAGCTCATCGCCATCCGTTTTATCGACATGACGAAAAATTGCCATGAGCTTACTAAACCAAGCATCCGGTATAACAACCGTTTTTCCGTTAGGAAGTTGGTATTCACGGATGCCTGCTATGATATGGTTTCGGAGGCGGATAAATGGCACCTCAAATTCACCAAAACGAATTCTGGCCTGTATGTCAAACCAATCCCCTGTCTCGTTGATTTCCATGTCGAGCCGACTGCCCATGATGTAATAATGCGCGGCGACTTCATCTTGCTCCAATATAAATCCAGCTTCTTCTAATAATTCGCGATTGTTCGCTAACCACTCCAATAGTGGATGATCACTACTCTCCGTTTCATCTAGACTAAACACAGCACCTGTGAAATTGCGTAGGCCAATGCGGTTCAACTTATCGTGTTGACTCAGCTCCCACATATGTGAACGAACTGTCCGGATAAACTTATAGTCATCGCCGCGCCTTTCCAAGCGCACTAATACCCTATTCGTATTATTGGCCAGTATTTCTTGGTCATCGTATTTAAACAACAAAATCAAGGATAGGCTGTCTCCAAGTAGTTGGGTCAAACGCAGTATAGGTTTTGCTTCAGTTTTGTTGCTTACAATCTCAAAACCATCTGCCTTGACCTGATATCGCTCGATAAGATGTAGCGCAAATTTGCGCATGTAGGTGTCTTCAGAGCTTTTAGGTACTTGAATATAGTATTTATTGAAAAAGGGTTGAAGCTTCACTCCTTCCATTTCGGGATCAAACTCATAGAGTTGGTCCTTGATAAGCATCCAAACGGGCTGGTTTGATATCAGCACACTTTGTTGGTATTGAAACTTTAGCAGTTTACCCTGGTGAATCAACGTTGGGTAATATCGGATGCCGTCATCATTACGTTTGAAATGAAAAAGCACAGATACTTTTCCTTCATTGTAATGAACCTGTTTCCAAGTGGGGTCATCGTCGTCGCCCATAATAAAAACAGACTTGTTTTTGAGCAAAAACAATGCTTTTGCAAGTCTTTGTTCGGTTAGCGGCCTAATGACATCGTGTAATTGCTCGCTGTAATGTTTTTGAAAGAACTCAACAGGGCGAAGTGCTTTTTTAGGGCTGTGCTTTTTAATGATGTAATGCTGATCGCACTCATCTAGCCATTGAACGACCTGTCGGTCATTATCATCTAGGAGATAATCAAACTCTTTTGCCGTTATACCGTTGAGCTTTTTATGGGTGTAAGTAAAATCACCGTGGGCATTCAACTGCACAATGTACGGAGCCAATAATAAACCAAGGTATTCGTGATTATACAACGAATACACCATTTTATGGGATATAGCTTGGTCTATTTGCACCTTTAAATTCAGTTCACATGTCCAAATTAGGAGTATCCTGATTATACCTGAATTTTCAAACTTAGGCTATTTAACAATTAAAACCGCATAAATACCCTTAAAAATTATCTCTAATTAGGCCAGAAAAGACCATTTCTGCTGGTCCTTCTAAAAATATGTGGTGAAATCGACCTTTATCGGCTTTAAAGCTTACGCGTAATACTCCACCAAGTGTTTTAATATCAACACTTTGCTTTCCTTGTTTGTTGTTTTTTTTTGCCCAAACCAATGCGCAAGCTGTTACGCCTGTCCCACACGCCAAGGTTTCTGTTTCAACCCCTCTTTCGAACGTCCGAACCTGCAAGGCGTCGCTAGCTGATATTTCCATAAAATTCACATTGGTACCGCCCGGTTGATACGTTTTTTGCCAACGTATGTCTTTGCCCTCCTTTTCAACATTGTAAGTCGCCAAACCTGACACTACCTCCACATGATGAGGTGACCCAGTATTTACAAAATAACCGTCCCCCATTTCTTTAATTTCATGGACATCTATCATTCCCAACGAAACCCAATGGTTCGGGAGCAATTGTGCCTCATGCGCTCCATCAACGGCTAAAAATTGTGTTTTACCTTTAATAAGACCCAGTTGTGTGGCGAAACGAACCGCGCACCTACCCCCATTACCGCACATGCTGCCTTCACTCCCATCTGCGTTATAATACACCATTTCAAAATCGTAGCCTTTGGCATCTTGAATAAAGATGACCCCATCCGCTCCAATACCAAATTTACGATTGCACCACCTGCGGTAGCGTTCCGGATCAATGCGTGGTAGCAGGAGTTGCCGGTTGTCGACCATGATAAAATCATTGCCGGCACCTTGATATTTGAAAAATGAAACTTCTGACATGATCGACTGTTCTTTTTTATAGACTTTAACCTTTTCTTAACAGCGTTCTGACAAGCTGTCACGTTTTACACTTGTCCTTACCATACATTTGGAAAAGGCATAAATGTTGAACAAATTTAAATGTATAAAATCACCCTCAGTATGAAAAGGATAATCGGAATTTTTGTCATTGCCCTCTTTGGCGCGGTAAGTGGAGCTGGGCTCACTAAATTATTTGACGCCAAACCAGCTACAACGACCATTAGCGGTTCCCAGCCGGTACAATTCACCAATTTCCCAGAACACATTATTCAGAATCCCAACTTTGTATCTGCTTCTGCCCTGGCAACCCCTGCTGTGGTTCACATCAAAACTAAAGTCAACCCAAAAACGAGTCAGGGAAAAACCCAAGAGGACGATATCCGTTCCTTTTTTGGTCGGCCAGACTTATTTTTTGGTCCGCAAGGCCCCCAAACTGGATCTGGGTCAGGTGTAATAATCACTAGCGATGGCTATATCATTACCAATAACCACGTCATCAATGGCGCAGATGAAATAGAGGTTATCTTGAATGATAAGCGCAGTTTCAGTGGCACTGTGGTCGGCACAGACCCATCCACAGACATTGCACTGGTGAAAATTACAGCAGAAAACCTACCTGTATTACAGTACGGGAACAGTGATAATGTTCAAGTTGGTGAATGGGTACTGGCGGTTGGCAACCCTTTTAACCTAACTTCCACCGTCACAGCGGGTATTGTATCAGCCAAGGCTAGAAGTGTAGGTATTTTAGGTGGCGGTTCAAGTATGGAAGCTTTCATTCAAACGGATGCTGCGGTGAATCCAGGAAATTCTGGAGGCGCTCTTGTAAATGTGCAAGGAGAACTTGTCGGCATCAATACGGCCATCGCCACCAGCAATGGTAGTTATCAAGGTTACTCATTTGCTGTCCCAGTAAATATTGCGCGTAAAGTTGTAGAAGACATCAAAAGCTACGGCACGGTTCAGCGGGCCTTTTTAGGCGTGCAAATAATGGAGGTAAATGCCGAACTCGTTTCAAAAGAAGAACTAAAAGTCAATGAAGGCGTCTATGTCGCTGATTTTCTGGATAACAGTGCGGGCGCAGCAGCTGGCCTCAAAAAAGGAGATGTTATCGTTCAAATTGACAACAATAGGGTGAAATCGACGCCAGAGCTGATGGAAATCATTGGCCGCAAACGTCCAGGTGATAAAGTAGATGTTTTAGTAAACCGCAAAGGCAAGCAAGAATTGTTGGCAGTTACATTGCGCAGTTCAGATGGCACAACCAGCGTTGTCAAAAAAGCCAAGCCAGATTTTGCTTCTCTTTTAGGTGGAGAACTCGAAACGGCATCCACCAAGGAGCTTGAAGGCTTAAAACTTGAAGGTGGTGTAAAAGTCAAAAAACTCACTGCCGGTAAATTAAGAGATACAGGTATCCGTGAAGGATTTATTATCACCAAAATTGATCGTACGCCTGTCTTAGATACCAAAGACCTCTATAAAGTCTTAGAAGATAAAAAAGGGGGTGTCTTGCTAGAAGGCTTCTACCCATCAGGCGCCAAGGCCTATTATGGATTTGGTCTTTAATTAATCTTGTTATTAGCCCTATGCGTTTAATTAGGGCTTTTTTTATGCCATCTTCTTATATCCTAGCTTATTTTTGACCTATGCGTATTAGATTTATTCAATTGGGTAAAAACCAAGATGCTTTCATAGAAAAAGGTGTATCCTTTTTTCAGAAAAAGCTAAAGCACTACTGCACTTTTGAAATAATCGTCATAGCTGGGCTTAAACAAACAGGCAATCTCAATCATGAAGAGGTCAAAAAACAAGAAGGAGAACTCTTCCTCAAGGTATTAGACACAAAGAGTCTGGTTTGTTTGTTAGATGAAAGAGGCAAAAAATATAACAGCCCCCAATTTGCTCGGCAACTCGACCAGTGGGCATTGGCGGGCCGTTCGCAACTCGATTTTGTAATCGGTGGCGCCTTTGGTTTTTCAGATGCAGTCTACCAACGCGCGGATGCTCAGCTCTCCTTAAGTGATATGACTTTTTCGCATCAGCTTATTCGGATTATTTTTTTAGAGCAATTATACCGGGGCTTCACCATCTTGCGGAACGAACCTTACCACCATGGCTGATCCCTATCGTATGCCCTATTTTGATTGCTTATTAATCGGATATACCGGCGCTGTCGGTAATCAATTGCTGAACGAACTGATTAAAAGTGATAAGGTAAACCGAATTATATGCCTTGGTAGAAAACAACCAGCAATAGACCACCATAAACTCGTCTACGTAAGTGCAGATATGCAGAGGTTGACTGAGGAACTCGATTCATTTGCCGGTATAAGTCGCGTATACTGTTGTTTAGGCACTACAATTAAACAAGCAGGTAGTCAACAAGCTTTCAAAATGGTCGACTACAATATGGTAGTTGATGCTGCCCTACTTGCCAAACAAGCTGGCGTAGCCCACTTCAGTGTAATATCCGCCATGAGTGCTGACGCAAAATCGACCGTGTTCTACAACAGAGTTAAAGGTGAATGTGAAAATGCCTTAAAACAAATCGGTTTTAGCCGGCTTTCTATCTTTAGACCTTCCCTATTAACTGGTCCACGCCATGAATTTAGATTGGGCGAAAAAATTGCACAGGCAGTCCTGCCGTTATTTGAATGGATGCTGATGGGCAGTTGGAAAAATTACAAAAGCATTTCTACCCATGTAGTGGCTCGAGCTATGTTGTTAAACTCAATTAAAACAGATGAGGGCATCGAGATTTTCCAAAGCGAAGAAATTAAACAGTTGTCAAAAGCTTTGTGAACATCGCCCAATTGGGTATCTCCTCAAAATGCCGATATCGTCCTGCTGTCTTATCTACAAAAGCGAAATAATGGTTGAGGCCATTTGAAATCAAAAAGAACTGCACATCTAATACCTGATTGTAGCGGGCCGTCTGATCGAAGACTTGCTGATTTATCGCAATTTCAGGTGCTTTACATTCAATCAATAAAATTGGGTTGTGTCCGCTTTCATCAAAAATAACAGCATCATAGCGCCGGGTCATTTTATTTAAGCTGATGCTTTTTTCAACAGCTAGGCGTGCTTTCGGATATCCAAGTTCGCCAATGAGATAGTGTAAAAGATGCTGACGAACCCATTCTTCAGGCGTCAATCGGACTTGTTTTTTTCGAAATTCATCAAAAATTTCTGTTTGATCGGCTGATGTCCTCAGGCGGGCATTAAAACGCGGCAGATTTAAGGTGGGCATGTGCATAAAATCGGGAATACAGAGCTAATTGCTTTTCTTAATTTAGCGTGAAGTTAAAGCTATGAAAACCAAAGAAGACATTGTCAATAACTGGCTGCCCCGTTACACCGGTAGACCGCTCGAAGATTTTACCCAATATATTCTGCTCACCAATTTCAGCAACTACCTTGAAATTTTTTCAGAGCTCTACCAATCACCTATAATGGGGAAAGATAAGCCGATGCAAACCTGCGTAGCAGAAGGTATTACCATTATTAATTTTGGCATGGGAAGCCCGATGGCTGCTACTGCAATGGACTTACTCACGGCGATTAAGCCAAAAGCAGTGCTTTTTTTAGGTAAATGTGGCGGACTAAAACGCAAAAACCAGATTGGCGATCTGATTCTACCCATCGCCGCCATCCGGGGTGAAGGAACCTCTAACGACTACTTCCCTGCCGAAGTGCCAGCCCTTCCCTCCTTTGCGCTGCAGAAAGCCATCTCAACCACCGTTCGAGATATGGGACTGGACTATTGGACAGGTACAGTATATACAACCAACCGCAGAGTTTGGGAGCATGATAAGAAGTTCAAAAACTATCTGCGCGAAACCAGGACCATGGCGATTGATATGGAAACGGCAACCATTTTTAGTGTTGGCTTTCATAACGCGATACCAACCGGGGCCCTCTTGCTTGTTAGCGACCAGCCAATGATACCCGAAGGAGTAAAAACCGCTGAAAGCGATATGAAAGTCACCGCGAACTATGTTGAGAGTCATCTCAAAGTGGGAATAGGCTCCCTAAAACAGCTCATTAACAACGGATTAACCGTTAAACACCTTCGATTCTAATGGCCAAGGGTAAAGATGAAATAGGGTATGATGGGTTGCTTAAAACATTAAAAGCAGGTAAGTTTCCTCCCATTCTTTTTATGCAGGGAGAGGAACCCTATTATCTCGACAACCTGGCAAATTGGCTTGAAAAAAATGTCATACCTGAAGAGCAGCAAGGTTTTAACCAAACTGTGCTATACGGCCGGGATATCAACGCAGGTGTAATCATCAACGCCTCCCGTCGTTTTCCCATGATGTTTACGCATCAACTGGTTCTCATAAAAGAAGCACAGAACCTCACCGAAAAAGAGCTTGAGAACCTGATACCGTATTTCAACAAACCATTGAGCAGTACCGTCCTTGTATTTTGTTACAAGGGAAAAACGCTTGATAAGCGAAAAAAAGTCTACAAAGCCCTCGAGGAACAGATAAAAGCCGGGAAAGCTATCCTTTTTAATAGTCTAAAAGAAAGGGACTACCTACTTGACAAATGGATAGCTAACTATGTCAGCAGTCAGGGCTTTAGTATTGCACCGCAAACTGCCGTAGTAATGGCCGAATACTTGGGTAATAATCTCGAGAAAATAGCCAATGAACTCACAAAATTGGCCATAAATATACCTGCGGGGGCCACTATTACTACAGAATTAATTGAAAAATATGTTGGTATAAGCCGAGATTACAACGTCTTTGAACTCCAAAATGCAATTGGCAAAAAAGATATTTTCAAGGCCTACCAAATAGCCAACTACTTCGCCGGAAGTCCCAAGGCAAGCAATTTTACGATGCCCATGTGCATCTCTAATTTATACCAACTGTTCAATCGGCTATATGTTGTTCATCATAATCCAGGCACTCAACCGGAAACCTTGCAACGTTTGATGGGCTTGAGCAATGCGTTTTTTGTTAAAGACTACATCAGCTTTTCCCGAAACTATCCAATGTCGAAAGTAAAAAGGAGTATTGCGACTTTACTGGAATACGACCTAAAAGCGAAAGGTTTAGGCAGCGCAGAAACCGAGGATGGAGAACTACTTAAAGAATTGATTTACAAACTTGTATCCTGAACTACTTCAATAGCTTTCTAATTACAAATTCGTCTTCTTGTATCTGACTTTTCAAAGCGGCTAAACTAGAAAACTTAATATCTCCCCTTACTTGCGCAACAAATCGAATGCGCAGTTCAGTGTCGTATAAATCGCCTTCCCAATCGAGTATGTTCACTTCCACATTGTTGGTTAGCCCGTTAATGGTTGGTCTGTTGCCGATATAGCACATGGCGGGAAGCCAATCCTGACCTACTTGAGCCTCACAGGCATATACTCCGTTGGCTGGGAGTTGCTTGTACCTATCCGAGATTTGGAGATTAGCAGTAGGATATCCGAGCGTTCGCCCAATCCGATCTCCTCTAACCACTTTACCCGTCAGACCATAGCTATAGCCCAGCATTTTATTCGCTAGACCAATCTCCCCTGCCTCCAAGGCTTGTCTGATTTTGGTAGAACTAACGGCCATATCGTCTACTTCTTGACGTGAGATTTCATCAACTGAATAACCATATTGTACCGCCTGCTCTTTTAGAAAATGAACATCTCCTTCGCGGTTGTTTCCAAAACGATGATCGTAGCCAAGCACAATATGTTTTGTCTTCAATGTATTGAGCAACATATCGTGTAGAAAAGTTTGGGCCGATTGGCTTAAAAACTGCTGATTAAATGGCATAAAAAACAAGATATCAATGCCAAAATGCCGCATAAGTTCTTGTTTCTCCAGGTCTGTATTTAATAAACGCAGATTCTCCTTATCTCTGTTAAGAACGATACGTGGATGTGGGGTAAAGGTCATTATAGCAGATAAACACCCCAAACGTTCAGCATCCTCCCGCAAACGATGAATGATTTCTTGGTGCCCGTGGTGAACACCATCGAAAGAACCAATGGTCAGCGCGATGGGTTTCGAAAAGGTGTAATCGCTTAATCCGTGATAAATATTCATTCTTGAGGCGAATCGCTTGCTGTCGTTTTCTGCGCTTTAATTGCTGTTTCAAGAGTAGCTAGCTCCCATGCATCTTGCAATTGAAAACCCCCAATTGCCGTGCGGCAAAGTTCGGTAAGAACAGCGCCATTTGCTAATGCACGACCAAAATCATGTACAAGCGAACGGATGTAGGTTCCTTTACTACAGCGTATGCTGAAATAGATATCCGGCATTTCGACACTGGTAAAATCAAAATCCAAGACTTGTACCGTTCTTGACTTAGGATAAACAGCTATACCCTGACGGGCACTTTCATACAATCGCTTACCATCTAATTTAATCGCCGAATGTGCTGGTGGGAATTGCGCTATTACACCGGTTAGACTTTTTTTGACTTCCTGAAGCGCTTCCATAGAGATATGATCCGTTGGAAACCTTTCGTCAACTTCGGTCTCACGATCGTAGCTTGGTGTGGATTCTCCCAATCTAAAACACCCGGTATAGGTCTTTTCCTGCCCCATAAAAGATTCGATTTGTTTGGTAGCCTTTCCCGTACATAAAATCAATAAACCGGTAGCCAGCGGGTCTAGGGTGCCAGCATGGCCCACCTTTTTGACTTTCGCCATATACCTCACCTTTTTGACCAATTGAAAACTGGACCAGCCTAAAGGTTTGTTTACCAGGAGCACCTCTCCTGCCTCAAAATTAAATTTTTTCAATCCGCGGTAAGTTGCAGTCCGCTGTTGTACGCGTACAACAAAAAGAGTATCCCTAAAGCAATACGATAGTAGCCAAAATGCTTAAACCCGTATTTCGTTAGAAAACTAACAAAGCCCTTAACGGCAACGATAGCCACTAAAAAAGCAACAAGAGCACCAATGAGAAGGGTATTCAAATTGCCATTTAAAATGGTCTCGTGGTTTTTAAGAATGTCGTAGCCTGACGCTGCAAACATTGTTGGAATCGCTAGCAGGAAGGAAAACTCGGCTGCTTGCATTCGATTAAAACCTGCATAAACGCCGCCAAAAATAGTAGCCGCCGAACGAGATACCCCAGGTATCATACTTATGCATTGAATAAATCCAATCTTTAATGCATCGGTATAGCTAATGTGCTCGAGTTCGACGTAACGGCTTTCCTTTTTTTCGGTCCATCGATCGAGAAGGATCAGCACTACCCCACCTACAATAAGTGAAATGCTAACTGTCGTTGGGTTAAAGAGATAAGCTTTAATGCTTTTGTAGGCCAATAACCCGATGACCCCCGTTGGCAAAAATGCCACAAAAAGCTTCAGGTATATCTCGAAACTAACCAAAAACCGCTTATAATAAAGCGCAAGCACAGCCAATATGGCGCCTAGCTGTATCACTACCTCGAATGATTTTACAAATTCATCCTCATGAATTCCCATGAGTGATGAGGCCAAAATCATATGTCCCGTACTTGAAACCGGTAAAAACTCTGTCAGGCCTTCTATAATAGCTATGACAATCGCTTGAAAAAGGGTCATGCCTGTTTTTTCGGACGATACATAATGGCAAATACCTGCATTATAAAACCTAACATGGCAATGATTGGCCCTAAGGTGATTTTAGTAAAACTAAATATATTCTCTTGTCCTGCCATCATAGCGCAGCCAATGACGATGAGTAGTACGCCTGCTATCATTAGGCGATAGTTGAGCTTAGCAAAAAGTAATTTTCCGGCGGTATCGTTGTTTTTCATAGTCTGTATACTTTTAGGATGACAAAACGTCATCCGCTAGATTTTAATATCAATAAAGATCGTCGATTTTATGATTCAGATAACGGTTGATGGCTATCCATGTACTTAAAAAGCTAATAACGAGTCCAAGTCCCAATAAACCAACGCCAATATAAATACTGAGCAGTTTGTCCCTCAACCCCGCTAAATCAGGTATTTGACGGTCACCAAAATAAATAACCAAATACAAAAGACCCACCGCCAAGGCAACCGAAATAGCCCCTTGCAGCAGGCTTTTTAAAAGATAAGGCCGTTTAATAAACCAGGTAGTAGCCCCTACCAGTTGCATACTTTTAATGATAAAGCGCTGGCTATACAAAGAGAGCCTGATACTATTATTGATGAGCGTTACGGTGATTAACAATAATAACAAACTGAATCCTGCAACTATCGTTGCTATGGTGTTAATGTTTTTGTTCAACAGATCCAAAACACCCGCTTGGTAGTACACTTCCTTAACAATAGGATTTACCAATAACTGCTTCTTTACCTTCTCCAGACTATCAGAATTCGCATAATTAGCCTCTACCGTAAGATTGAAAGAAGCTAAAAGTGGATTATACCCAAGAAAATCAACAAAATCCTCTCCCAAGTCGGCAGTTAAAATTTGAACAGCATCTTCTTTTGAGACGTAATCCAGCTGCTTGACATATGGATTGGCCCGAAGTTGTTTGGCGATATCGTTGATCTGCTTGGGGTCTGCTTCTTCATTGATAAAAATCTGAACCTGTAGATTTTCTTTCACATAGTCCGATAATAGTTTGGCGTTCATCACCAAAACACTAAAAAGACCCAATAAAAAAAGCACCAAAGTTATGCTGATTACAGCAGTAACACTGGAACGCCGAGCCTTACGGCGGAAATAATTAAGTGTAGTTTGTTCCGACATAGCGGTATTTGGACGCTAAAATAAGATTTATTCGAACTGAAGCGGGCATCTTGTGGAAATCAAAGCAAAAAAGGGGAAAAAGCCACCGAAAAAGGCCCGTAACACCTGAATTAGTGGATGATATCTCTATTTTTGTACCCTTAAGTTTTTTCCTTTATGGCCGATTACCTTTTCGCTGACGTTGAAAAACATGCCCGTAAACTTTGGGCAGACCAAAATGTTTACAAAACAGACGATCAAAGCGAAAAACCAAAATATTATGTACTCGACATGTTTCCCTATCCCTCAGGTGCCGGATTACATGTAGGGCATCCCCTAGGTTACATTGCAAGCGATATTGTAAGTCGGTTTAAACGAATGAAAGGTTTTAACGTCTTACACCCCATGGGTTTTGACGCATTCGGCTTACCTGCCGAACAATATGCAATCCAAACAGGTCAGCACCCAGCTATCACTACGGAACAAAATATCAAACGTTATGTAGAGCAAATGGAGTACATCGGTCTGTCGTACGACTGGAAAAGAGAAATAACCACCAGCGATCCAGCCTACTACCGTTGGACGCAATGGATTTTTCTACAGCTTTTCGATAGCTGGTATGACAAAAGCCAAGACAAGGCTCGCCCAATTACAGAACTCATCCATTATTTTGATAAAAATGGCAATGTGGGCTTGCAAGCCCAATGCGATGAGAACGTACCTGCTTTTGACGCAACAGCGTGGAAGTCTGCAGATGAACAATACCAATCGGACTTGCTCATGCATTATCGGCTGGCTTATCTCGCAGAAGCACGTGTGAATTGGTGCCCAGCCTTAGGTACTGTCCTTGCCAACGACGAAATCAAAGATGGCTTATCGGAACGTGGAGGTCATCCAGTTGAAATTCGCATGATGCGACAATGGATGATGCGCATTTTGGCTTATAGTCAGCGTTTATTAGATGGATTAAACGAAATAGATTGGTCCGACGCCATCAAAGAGCAGCAACGCAATTGGATTGGTAGATCTGAAGGTGCATTAATTCGCTTTTCATTGGAGGGTAATAACCAACAGATTGAAGTTTTCACTACCCGCCCAGACACCATTTTCGGAGTGAGTTTTATGGTTTTAGCGCCTGAACATGCTTTAGTCGCTGAAATCATTACCCCAGAAAATCGTCCTCACATAGAGGCCTACATCACCAAAGCTAAAAATCGATCAGAAAGAGAGCGAATGGCCGACGTAAAAACCGTGAGTGGTGCATTTACAGGAGCCTACGCCATACACCCATTCACCGGCGATAAAATACCAGTTTGGATAGCTGATTACGTATTGGCAAGTTACGGAACCGGTGCCGTTATGGCTGTTCCAGGTGGCGATGAGCGCGATTGGCGGTTTGCAAACCATTTCCAATTGCCAATTTTAGATATAATCGAAGGTTCGGATATAAGCTTAGCCGCCAACGACAGCAAAACTAGCCGGATAATCAATAGCGGTTTTCTAAATGGGCTGGAAGTAAAAACAGCCATTCAAAAAGCCATCGAGGCGCTTGAAAAAGGTGGTTTGGGAAAAGGCCGCATTCAGTTCCGCTTGCGAGATGCTATTTTTAGTCGTCAGCGGTATTGGGGTGAACCTGTGCCTATTTATTTTGAAAACGGCATTCCCAAAGCAATGCCTGACCACCTATTGCCACTTCATCTGCCGGCTGTAGATAAATATTTACCTACCCAAGACGGTGAACCTCCCCTCGGCCGGGCCGAAAATTGGACCTACAATGGGCACCCGATAGAAACCACCACCATGCCGGGTTGGGCAGGGTCAAGCTGGTATTTTTTGCGTTACATGGACCCACACAATGCAACAACCTTTGCTGAGCGTAATAAAATTGATTATTGGAAGCAAGTCGACCTTTATATGGGCGGTGCAGAACATGCCACCGGTCACTTGTTATATGCTCGTTTCTGGACACAGTTTTTGTTTGACCGGAATTGGATTGGGTTTAAAGAGCCATTCAAAAAACTGGTGAATCAAGGTATGATTCAGGGTCAAAGCAAATTTATTTATCGTGTTGAGGGCAAAAACACTTTTGTGTCTGCAGGTTTAAAAAACAACTTCAAAACCACTGCCATTCATGTAGATGTTAATATGGTAAAACTTGATGTTCTTGATTTAGAACAGTTAAAAAATTGGCGAACGGAGTATGAGTCAGCGGAATTTCTACTAGAAAACCCAGAGAATGGCGAAATCAGTTCTACTGGTATTTTTAAATGTGGCTCGGAAGTCGAAAAGATGTCTAAATCAAAATGGAATGTCGTCAACCCCGATGATATCATCAGCCAATATGGCGCTGATACGCTTCGTTTGTACGAAATGTTTCTCGGCCCTTTGGAAGATGCCAAACCGTGGGATACCCATGGGATTGAAGGTGTATATCGCTTTCTGAACAAATTTTGGCGCTTATTTCACGTTGATGATCTATTTCAGATTAACGCCGATGAGCCCACTATTGAAGAGCTTAAGGTTTTACATCGCACCACACGTAAAATTGAAGAAGGTATAGAACGTTATTCGTTTAACACCTGCGTCAGTGCATTTATGATTTGTGTTAACGAGTTACAGACTTTAAAATGTCGGAAACAACACATTCTAGAGCCACTCGTTCAACTTCTTTCTCCATTTGCACCGTTTTTGTGCGAATATTTGTGGGAGAAACTCGGCCATCAGAAAAGCATCGTGAACGCTCCTTTTCCTATTTTCGATATCCAATACCTCGAAGACGACACCTACGATTATCCGGTTCAAGAAAATGGAAAACTGCGCTTTACCATTAATTTGCCAAAACAGGGTGAAAAAATCGACTTGGAAAATTTGGCTATGCGTCACGAAAAAGTACAGCTACTACTGGCCGGCAAAAGCCTTAAAAAAATTGTAGTCGTTCCTGGTAGAATTATAAATCTGGTGATGAATTAAAAAATATGAGATATATTCCTGTTAATTGATTTCATGCGTCTGAATCTGCTCTTCTTCATTGGTCTTTTTTTAAGCCTGCTTCCAAATCTACTTTTGGCACAGCAAAGCACATTACATGATACTGCTTCGATTAATCGTTCTTTGAGCGATGCCCGGGAATTGCTTTTTGAGGACATTGATAAAGGAGGCATACTTACACAGAAAATACTCCAAGCGGCCGAAAAAATAGACTACAAAAGAGGTCAAGCGCTGGCTTGGCATTATTTAGGTCGCATTGCTTTGGATACCGGAAACTATGCCGGATGTATTGAGGCTCAAAACAAAACACTCCTGCTTATAGCATATCTAAGTGGTCAGGAAAAACTGAAAGCAGCTGCCTTGAACATCAATGGCATAGCGAGCGAAAAATTGGGCCTGTACAAGATTGCTGTTTCTAACTATTTACGCGCTATCCGTCTGTTCGAAACAGTAAAAGACAGCGGTGGTCTCACGAATGTCTACAACAATGTGGCCCTCATTCACAATGCCCAAGGCAACCATGAAAGAGCAGACCAATACTACCGCAAAGCTTTTGATTTGGCAGAAGCGATGGGCGATGTTTTTTTAATAATTACGACCCGCAACAATATGGGGTTGAGCCTTTTACAACAAAAGCGCTATGACGAAGCAAAATCTCATTTTCAGGCTACCCTTGAATTTGACCTAGAAGATGGCTCGGCCGAATATATTGGTGGTTCCTATAACAATCTGGGCAGTTGTGAGCTTAAGATGGGTAATTATAAAGAAGCTTCGGCACTTTTAGAAAAAGCGGTAACCTACAAACGCCAGGCCAACGATAAATACGGACTTACCATCAGTTTAATCAATCTTGGACAAACCCTGACGCAGCTGAAGCGATATACGGCGGCTGAAGTAGCACTGAAAGAGGCTGTATCCATATCAAGACAAACTGGCGTCAAAAGTCACGAATCTGATGCTTACCTAAACTTGGCCATGCTATCCGACAGCGTGGGTGATCCAATAAGGAGTTTATACTATATACGCACCCACTTTAGTTTGCGTGACAGTTTACATCTCATCGACCAAAAACTTGAAATCGAACGTTTACAGACAGAATACAATGTTGAGAAGAAAGATCTGGAAATAGGTAAACAACAAATCTTATTGGCCAAACAAGATTTTCAACTGCATGTGTTTTTAGCTGCATTATTGTTGATTTCGATTGTTCTAATTGTACTAGCTGCCCTAGCTTTTAACATCCGCAAACTAAATCGTAAACTCAAGGAAAATCAGGAGCAATTAGAATCAAAAAACCTACTGTTGCTCAAAACTAACGAAAATTTGTCCTTAGCGCGTGATTTGGCCGAACGGTCGTCGCGTGCCAAAAGCAACTTTCTCAGCAACGTAAGTCATGAAATAAGAACACCCATGAATGTAATCATGGGGCTTTCTCAACTGCTCCAAGATGAAAAACTCAGTACTAAAGGTAAGCAGAACGTTAATTTTATTTTAGAATCCTCTAATCACCTCCTACATATCATCAACGACATACTCGACTTGAGTAAAATAGAAGCTGGAAAAATCACCTTCGATGACAGCCGTTTTCATATGATTGAAGTCCTGAATCAGTTAAAAAACAGTATGGAAACACTAAAAGCTGGGAAAGACATCCATTTAGTGTTTGATTGGCCAGCGGATTTACCAGACTATTTCAGAGGCGATCGTACGCGGCTCCAACAAATACTCACGAATGTTATCAGCAATGCCATCAAGTTTACTTCAAAAGGTAAGGTTAAACTTCAGCTTGAGGTGATTGACAAAGAAAATGACCTCTATCAACTCAAATTTTCCATCACAGATAGCGGCATTGGCATTCCCTCAGACCGTTTGGATAAAATCTTTGATAGTTTTACGCAGGCCGAAGAAGACCATAGTCGGACCTACGGAGGCACCGGTTTAGGATTGACGATTACTAAAAAGTTGATTGAACTCCAGGGGGGTAGCATTCAGGTAAAGAGTATGTTGCAAGAAGGATCTGAGTTCACGATTAGGCTTAATTACTTCGCCGACAGTCCTTCTGTTCTTTTACCAGATGCTACTAAGTTGTCGGGCATGATTGATTTCAGTCACTTGCGAATATTATTAGTTGAGGACAACAGAATGAACATAAACCTGGCTACGCAACTCTTCAAAAAGTGGAAAGCCGTTTACGCTGTTGCCGAAAATGGCTACGACGCGCTTGATCAGCTTAAAAATATAAATTTTGACATTATACTGCTTGATCTACATATGCCGGGTCTAAATGGATTTGAGACATTTAAGTCCATCCGGAAAAACGAAATTAAAACTCCTGTGGTTGCCTTAACAGCCGATGCTTTTGATGACACACGTGATAAAGTGAATGAATTGGGATTTGACGATATGCTTATCAAACCTTATCGTGCAGAAGACTTGATCCGATTGATCCAACGATTAGTCAAAAAGTAAGAACATAGTTTTATTACATTTCTAAAACAAGAAAGCCGCCATAAAGGCGGCTTTCTTGTTCGTTGATTTTTGGTTTATAAACGGAAACTTACTCCTGCCATTACTGGCGTTACATTGGGGTTAGATGCTACCTGCTGCCCAAATAACTCCGAGATACTGTAGCGAAGGAAAAGATCGGTTTTGCCATAACCCACCCTACCAATCATGCTAATTTTCAAAGGATTGGCATTTAAAGCACCACGAGTATATACATCTTGTGCAACTTCATTGGATAAGTTATATTCCTGACGAGCCGTCATTCTTCCCAAACGCAAACCAAGCTCTGCTCCTACTGCGATATTAAAAGAACGCTTCATTTTGTAAGGATTAGAAGAGAATTGGAGTAAAAGAGGGAAGTTGATATAATTCACATTCAAGCGGTTTTTAATCAATCCGGCACCCGCACTGCCAAAATTTACACTATCCCCGGCAATCATAAGGGTACTATCTCGGCGAAAGCTGTAATTATTAAATTCGAAGCCAAGACCAAATTGCAAGCGCAGTTTTTGCGCAATCAGGTTTTCCGAGCTTGCCCAGCCAAATCCCCAACCGAAAGAGTTAAATCCTTGATTCAAACTCAATGGAGCATTGTTTCCAGTTAGATTGAGATTGCCATTTTGCATCAAGCTGTTAAAGCCCAGATCGATATTAAAGTAATTTTTATCGATACCTTTTTTCTTTGGCTTGATATTCCCCAATTCCTTCTTGAGCTCCTTCATGTCTTTTTTGAACTCATCCATATCTGAACCCATTTCGAGCTCAATTTCTTCGTCTTCTTCAATGGCAGCTTGGCTGTCGACATAAGTAGTGTCCCATTTACCATCCTTAAATTTGATGATAATTTTTGGTTCTTTAGCTTGCTCCGTTTTCTCTTGTGCGGATGCAGCTGTGGCTGCCAGGCCGAGTACGACCAGGAATAAAATGTACTTTTTCATTGCGTTAGTTTATTTACTTAGTTGGATTGTTTGACCGAATTCGATATTACCTATAGCGAAGTTTACGTAGTGTTCTTTGCTGACAAACTCGTTTACTTTTTGTTTTGCCAGTTCGAAATAATCGCCACTTGATAATTTAGTAAAGGATTTGATGATTGCTGAACCGGAGCTTGCCATTGAAGCAGCTTCAGGAAGATCATCTACCCTAGTATACGTTTGATCTAATGCCGCCGCCATCAATTGATTTGTAGATTTGTTGTAGGCAATTGGCTGCAAACCTTTGGCAGGTATTTGATTCATTGAATTCATGCTTCTTTCTTTTTTGGGTTCAGTTGCCGCTGCAACCGTCACAACTTGAAGACGAGCTGGCTCAACCGCTGGTTGCATCACCTGCATTTTATTTTCAACTAAAGGCGGAACTTGCTGTCCAGCCAATTCAAGCGCTTGTAGTTGATTTTGCAACTGCAACTGCCGAATGGTATCGTTCAGTTGTACAGCCATTTGATTTTGACTGTTTGTTAAACCGGCAAAATTCACCCAGTAAATAGCACCCGCCACAAAAAGCATGGCGACCGCAGCAGCTATTCGTTGGGTGGCGACCATTTTATACCAAGGCAAAACTTTGACCGTAGTTTTATTACCCAAAGCCTCCTCTATTTGGCCGAACACAAAGGCAGGTGGTTCAACTTCGAACGCATCTAACTTGGTTCGTAGCAACTCCTCAAATGATTCCTGATGCTTCATGGTTAAAATTCCTTTCGTTTTGTTTAATCAATTCTTTCAAATGTCCTTTGGCACGCGCCAACTGACTTTTACTTGTGCCTTCGCTAATTCCAAGCATGCTCGAAATCTCTTTGTGCGAAAATTCTTCAACCACATATAAGTTGAGCACCGTCCGGTAACCTGCAGGTAATTTTTGAATCAACTTCATTATTTCCTCTGATTCCATTTTGCCCAAAAAATGATTGGCGGAGCTATCTTCAATTTGTATGTTTTCTAAATCTTGAACTACAAATAATTTAGCCGCCTTTCTAAAATGGTCTATGGCCGTATTTACAATTATTCTTCTGATCCATCCTTCAACTGACCCTTCAAAACTGAAACGTTCCAATGTGTTAAAAACCTTAACGAAACCTTCCTGAAGTATGTCGGTCGCAGCATCCCGATCGCTGGTATAACGCATACAAACTGCAAACATCTTACGCGAGAACGTATTGTAGAGCTCATTCTGGGCTTTACGGTCGTTTTGCAAACATTTGTAAACTAAGGCGTAATGTTGTTCCAATCGGGTTAAATTTGCTTGCGTATGGTTTGAAGACGAAATATCCGGATGCGAGGTTGCACCAGAGGTGAAATTATTTTAAAAACAGCAGAATATAAATAAAGCTACATGATTAAACTTTTCAAAACCAGTTTGTTAGGCCTGCTTTTGTGTGCTACACAGGTCAAGTCGCAACAGCCACTCGTAGAAGAACAACTTTGGTCGTTTGTACAGCTCGGCGCTCCTGTAGTATCACCAGACCAAAATAAGCTCGTCTACAGCGTTAGATCAACGGATTTAGATGCAAATAAAGGTAACAGCGACTTGGTGGTTTATGACTTTTCGACCAAAAAAGAAAATAGGATTACACAAAGTCCTGAATCAGAATCAGCTTACAGCTGGCGTCCTGATGGTGAGTGGGTTGGTTATTTAAGCGGAGTATCAGGAAGTACCCAGTTGTGGGAAATTCGCTCCGACGGCAGTACAAAACGTCAGGTCAGCAACATTGAAGGGGGCATCAATGGCTATAAATACAGTCCAGACGGAAAAATGATTTTCTACATCAAAAATGTGAAACTAGATGAATCCCTACAGGATAAATATCCCGCACTGTCGAAATCAACAGGTAAACTTATCGAGGGCTTGATGTATCGGCATTGGGACAGCTGGCATGACGGCACCTATAACCACCTATTTCTGCAGACCTATGAAGATGGCAAATTAACTGGCAAGGCTACCGACATACTTGAAGGAGAAAAAGTACATAGCCCCCTCCCGCCTTTCGGAGGATCCAGTGAGATCAACTTTAGCCCCGATAGCAAGTCTTTAGTTTACGTTTCCAAAAAGCTACAGGGAACTGCAGCAGCAACTTCCACCAATAGTGGGTTGTATTTATACGACATCCAGGCAAAAACTACTAAATTACTTACCACTGAAAATTTAGGCTACGACAACGAACCACAGTTTTCGTCTGACGGCAGCAAACTCGCTTGGTTAAGTATGGCGAGAGATGGTTATGAGGCAGACAAAAACCAGATAATGGTTATGAATATGGCGAACGGGCTTGTGAATACTATTACCACAAGCTTTGATCAAAGCGTGAGTAGCCTGCAATGGGGACTTACGAGTGATCGACTGTTTTTTACCGCTTATACACAGGGCACTGTACAGTTGTATGAATATCTCTTTGACCTCAATGCCGCTTCCAAAGCCTATGGTTCAACCTCAAAAAAACTTGCAAAAGGTACCGCTACGTTTGTAGTAACTGAAGGATTGTACAACTACAGCGCCTATAGCTACATCGATAAAGGTAAAAATGGCGCAATAGTAATGCTCCGGCAAAGCATGAGCAGTCCAAATGAACTTGTATTGCTTGACTTGGCTACCAAAAAAACAAATCCATTAAGTCAGCCTAACCAGGCTTTACTAAGCAGCATCCGTTTTGGCAAAGTAGAATCACGCAACATCAATGCATCAGATGGGAAATCCATTCAAACTTGGGTAATTTATCCGCCAGATTTTGACCCGAAGAAAAAATACCCAACCTTACTCTATTGTCAAGGTGGACCGCAGAGTATGATTGGGCAATCTTGGAGCAATCGATGGAATTTCCAATTGATGGCTGCCAAAGGCTATATAGTCGTTGCACCTAATCGGAGAGGTTTACCTGGTTTTGGCCAAGCATGGAACGAACAAATCAGTGGCGATTGGGGTGGTCAGGCCATGCGCGACTATCTAGCTGCTATAGATACGCTTGCTAAGGAGCCCTTTGTTGACGAAAATAATCTTGGTGCTGTAGGCGCTTCATTTGGTGGGTACTCAGTATATTGGTTGGCCGGAAATCACCAAAAACGCTTTAAAGCATTTATTGCGCATTGTGGTGTTTATAATCTTGAAGCTATGTATGGCCAAACAGAGGAAGTCTTTTTCACCGATTTTGAGATGAAGGGTAAACCTTGGGATATTCCCCGTCCTGCCTCCTACGATCGCGACTCACCTCACCGGTACGTGAAAAACTGGGATACCCCTATTTTAGTCATCCACAACGAAAAAGATTTCCGAGTACCTTTGGCGCAAGGCATGGAAGCATTTACGGCAGCTCAAGTCCAAGGTATTCCTAGTAAATTTCTGTACTTCCCAGACGAAAATCATTGGGTATTAAAACCACAAAACAATGTACTTTGGAATAAAGTATTCTTTGACTGGTTAGACACCTATTTGAACCCCTAATGCTCAACCAAATCCTACCTTATAACATGAAATTATTCCAAATGCTTGCATTAAGCCTCGGCTCATTATATGCATGCTCTAGTCCTGAAAACAAAATGTCAGACATTTTACCCCCCATCGCCAAGCGTATCGACACGACCTTGAGCATTCATGGCGATAACCGCAATGATCCCTATTTTTGGCTCAATCAAAGAGAAAATCCTGAAGTAATCGCTTATTTGGAAGCAGAGAATGCCTATACTGATACCATTTTAGCACATACCAAAGGCTTTCAAGAAAAGATTTTCCAAGAAATAAAAAGACGTATCGTTGAATCAGATATGTCTGTCCCCTACTTTGAGAATGGTTATTGGTATTTCACCCGTTATGAAACTGGTGCTGATTATCCGATATACTGCCGTAAAAAAGAGCGTTTAGAAGCAGCAGAGGAAATCCTTTTTGACGTAAATCAATTCGCCGAGGGTTATGAATATTATAGTCTATCCGGCGTTAAAATTAGTCCCGACAATACCAAGGCTATCTTTTTTACTGACAATGTGGGCCGTCGTCAGTATACACTTCAAGTGAAAGACCTGACTTCAGGTGAAATGCTGCCGGTTAATATTAAAAATACAAATGGCGGATCAGCCTGGGCCAATGATAATTCAACCATTTTTTATAGCACTACCGATGAGCAGACTCTACGTTCTGATAAGATTTGGAAATTTAAACTGAATGAGCCTGCAGGGAACTCCAAACTTGTCTTTCATGAAACAGATGAAACTTTTTCTACCTATATCTACAAAGGTAAATCTGGCAATTATCTCTTTATCAACTCGTCGAGCACTTTGACCAGCGAACAGCGTTTCTTGGATGCTAATAAGCCAGATGCTGCCTTTAAGATTATTCAAACCCGTACAAGAGGTTTGGAATACAATGCCGAAGATTATGGCCAGGATTTTTATATCACCACAAATCTAGATGCGCAAAACTTTAAACTCGTTCAAGCACCTATTCAAAAAGCGACCAAAGAAAACTGGAAAGCTGTTATTGATCCTCGTTCAGACGTCCTCCTTGAAGGCGCAGAATTTTTCGAACAGTTTCTAGTGCTTTCAGAAAGAAAAGCGGGCCTCACACAACTGAGAGTTAGAAGTTGGGACGGGAAACAAGATTATTATTTGCCCTTTCAAGACCCAGCCTATGCAGCTTATGTGGGCAAAAATCCGGAGTATAAAACCAGTAAGCTACGTTACAACTACACTTCTATGACCACACCGAGCTCTGTAATTGACTTTGATATGGTAAATCAGAGCAGTGAGCTTAAAAAACAACAAGAGGTTGTTGGTGGTCATGATCCGCAAGCCTACACATCAGAGCGTATTTTTGCCAATGCCAAAGACGGCACCCAGATTCCAATTTCACTGGTCTATAAAAAAGGCACAAAGCTAGATGGTAGTGCTCCGCTTCTACTCTACGCCTATGGCAGCTATGGTGCTTCCATGGATGCTTCTTTTAGCATAAGCCGTTTAAGCCTACTCAATAGAGGTTTTGTTTACGCGATTGCCCACATCCGTGGAGGTCAGGAAATGGGACGGCAATGGTATGAAGACGGTAAACTGCTAAAAAAAATAAATACGTTTACCGACTTTATCGATTGCGCAGATTATCTCGCAGCTAAAAAATATGCTGCTGAAGACAAAATATTTGCAATGGGTGGTTCTGCAGGTGGTTTGCTGATGGGTGCTGTTGTTAATATGCGCCCAGACCGCTTCAAAGGAGTGGTTGCTGCAGTTCCTTTTGTAGATGTGGTAACTACCATGTTAGACGAAAGTATACCGTTGACAACCGGTGAATTCGACGAATGGGGTAATCCTAAGGATAAAACTTATTACGACTATATGTTGTCGTATTCGCCATACGACAATGTGACTGCCCAGACGTATCCGGCCATGTTGGTTACCACTGGCTTACATGATAGTCAAGTGCAATACTGGGAACCTGCCAAATGGGTAGCCAAGTTAAGAGCTACTAAAACAGATCAAAATATGTTGCTTCTTAAAACCGATATGCGTGCAGGGCACGGAGGCAAAAGTGGTCGATTCAACGCGATTTATGATACAGCTTTGGAATACGCATTTATGTTTAATTTAATCGGAATAACTAACTGAACAAGTAGAGGTTAACACATTCGTTTTAACCATTAATCAAAAAGGGGTACAGAAATGTACCCCTTTTTGATTGATCAGAGTGTGTCGATCAATTGTACAAGCTCTCTTTCTCCTTGAACCCCCAATTTTCGGGAGACTTGAGCTGCCCAATTATCTGTTGAAGAACCGAATAACAATTGGATTTCAGTTTCTGTAAACTTTAGCTTTAAAAGGACAAGCCAAAGTACATCCTGGTGGGTTAGCTCAGGATGATTAGACTTGATTTTAGAGAAAAAATGCTGATTTATATCGTCGAATTTGTGCCTAAAATCTTCCCAAAAGACTGATTCTGGAAGAAACGACTTAAGTGGGATTTCCTTTGTCTTGAGTCTTTGCAGCAATAGGATATAGTGTTGAATTTCCTTCCGTAGCAAAGAAAACTCCTTTTTCCGCATCTCCTCAAGGTAAGTTGTATGCTGCTTTTTTAACTTCTCGCTATTGCGCTTGAACTGAAGGGTGAATCCGATGAGTAATACTAGACTAGTAGCTGCAAAAGCCCAGTTCAATTGGGTTGTTTCTTTTAAGGTTTGCTGCAAGTCTGTCGTTTGCGCTTTTGCAATTCTTTCTTGATTCTGCACTTCAAATCGATGCTTTCGCTTAAGCATAAGCTGCTCTAGTTGAAGCTTATCATTATTTATCGTGTCGGATAAAGAGGTATAAGCATTTTGATAAGCCAATGCTGCTTTGTAATTGCCTAAATCAGAGTGTAATAAGGCATACTGCTCATAAATACCGTTTCTTGTTTTTCTAACGCTGTTTTTACTGTCGAGCTCATTGGCTAAGTCGAGGTACTTTTTAGCTAATGTATTTTTTTCTTGTATCTGATATATGCGTGCCACTAGTAAGCAAGCATTGGCAGCTGAGTTCCAAACGCCTAATTCCTGACTGACTTTAAGGTCAAAAAGTAAATGCCCCAAGGCCTCTTCGTAACGCCCTTGCTCAAAATAGACTGCCCCTGTATTACCATAAGCCAGCGCCGACCAAAATCGGTCGCCTATCTCATTACCCAGCCGATAGCTTTGTTCAAACCGCTCAACTGCCTGTTCATACTGTTTAACCTTTTGATAGGCCAATCCGAGCGTATTATAAGCATGCATTAGCGTACGTTTATCTTTTTCTATATCACGGAAAGAAAGCGCCTTTTCATAGTACTGTATGGCCACATCGTAATTGCCTGTATTAAAAAACAAGCTACCCATTTGTAGCATTTTTTGTGCGATTGACTCAAAACCAATGTAGTTATACTCTTGTAAAACTGCTTCCACCTTAAACAGATAATGTAAGGCTTCATCGTAGAGTTGCAATTCGGCCAGCGTATTCATTGATTGCCAAAGTGCTATAGCCATGTCTGAGCGGTTGTTTAGTCGTTCAGCTGCCTGAAAAGAAGCTTCAAAAGCATACAGTGCCATTGCACCATTGTCGAGTACGAGCTGGTAGATTAACCCAGCTGTAAAGGCATATTTTGAACTGAATGGGGCATTTTTTCGACTATTCCCCTCTTCGAAAAGCCCATTCACCAACTCTTCTTTATCAGTTAGCTGTATACTTGTGTCACGAAGTTGATCTACTAGCTTATTTTGAAATTCAAGTAGGGGTTTTGCCTCTAATTGCCGTAGGGCGTTAGAAATACTGTCGGGTAAGGTAGCTTGCCCAAGTGCTGGCATCCACAAACATCCGAGAAGCAAAAAAAGCAGGCATTTCCTGTGGTGCATAGATTTAAAGCAGATTCAGCTTAGTAAATCTATAAAACAAATTCTAATCCTTGTTACAGGATTTTTCATGTGCCAAGACGATTTTGATTGATTTATTGTTTCAGAACGGTGTAATTGAGGACAATATTTCGACCTTCGCAACGTGAAAATGAATAGAGGCATAATTTTCGGGACAGTAGTGATGGTACTCATTGCACTTGCGGCTACTTTTCTCAGCAAATGGGTGCTTGGTGTAGGAAACATTACCATTGCATTATTGATAGCTATAATCGTAGGATTTAGTTTTTCCTTCCCTGTTCAAAACCAGACTGTTTTCAAATTTGCAGAAAAAAACATGCTGGCTTGGGCAACCATCCTCTTAGGCTTTGGGCTTAACCTGACGAGTATATTGTCTCTTTCTCCTTTTTATACGGCCATCGTGGTGCTAAGTGTACTGGCAACGCTATTGTTTGGTCAAATTTTCCGGAAATATACCGGTGAGCGCCTAGCTTGGTTATTGGGTGCCGGAAACGGTATTTGTGGGAATTCGGCCATTGGCGCAACTGCCCCACTGCTGCAAGCAAACGTTACAGAAATTGGTTTGGCTGTCGCCACGATTAACATCCTTGGAATGTTAGGGATATTTTTCTTTCCGCCTTTGGCATTTCTACTTGGGCTCAATAGTCAGGAAAGCGCAGTATTTATAGGCACAATATTGCAAAGTATAGGACATGTAGTAGCTGCAGGTTATTCAATTGATCCAGCTATAGGGGCCATGGCTCTGCTGGTTAAAATGGGCCGCATACTACTTCTAGGACCAGTAATATTATTGATTGGCATGTCAATGAAGCACAGTGGCCCTAAGCCAACTCTTGGAAAAATTATTCCATATTACGTTTGGGGTTTTTTATTGGCTTCACTCCTTACCAGTTCTCAACTATTTCCAAAAGATTTTACAGCACTACTCGAAAAAATTGGCAGTTATTTATTACTATTTGCTATGATTGGTATTGGCTTAGGCATCAATATACGCCAATTAGTCAAGCTAGGGCCGAGCACACTTATAGTGGGTAGTGGTATTTTTCTTCTTCAAATTATTTTCGTGCTGGGATTGGTATTTATCAGCCGTTTGTTGTAGTCGCTTATCGAAAGGTTTACACCAGTCTTCCTGCTATAATTTCGTCTATAACCAATGGGTCAAGTAAGGCGGTGATATCCCCTAAATTACTCAGGTCGTCTTCAGCGATTTTGCGCAAAATCCTCCGCATAATTTTCCCCGACCTGGTTTTAGGTAAGCCACTCACTAACTGAATTTTATCAGGCTTCGCAATACGGCCAATTTCGGCAACTACAGCCTCCACAATTTCGGCCTTTAAATAATCTGCATCATGTTTATCCATATCTCGGCAAACTACAAAAGCATAAATGCCCTGCCCCTTTATGGCATGTGGAAAACCTACTACCGCCGATTCAACCACAGTTTTGCTTTTATTGATGGCATTCTCAATTTCTGCAGTTCCAAAGCGATGTCCTGATACATTAATAACATCATCAACCCGGCCGATAATTCTGTACATCCCATTTTCATCTCTTCTCGCACCATCTCCAGTAAAATAATAGCCCTTATAGGCGCTAAAATAATTCAGACGACATCGTTCATGGTCGCCATAGGTCGTTCTGATCATCGATGGCCAAGGAAATTTAATCGCAAGATATCCTTCCTGCCCGTTCTCCTGAATTTCCTGACCTTCGGCATTCAACAGCACGGCCTGAATACCAGGCAAAGGATAACCCGCGTAACTTGGTTTCAATGGCGAAATATTCGCCAGCGCACTAATCATTATTCCACCCGTTTCGGTTTGCCACCAGGTGTCGACTATTGGGCATCTTTCTTTCCCTACGTGTATGTAATACCAATTCCAAGCTTCTTCGTTAATGGGTTCCCCTACTGAGCCCAAAACTCTCAATTTATCAAGGCTATAAGCAAGCACATGATCCTCACCTGCTGCCATTAAGGAACGAATAGCCGTGGGTGCTGTGTAAAAAATAGTAACAGCGTGTTTGTCGCAAACCTGCCAAAAGCGTCCAGCATCCGGGTAGGTTGGCACACCTTCAAACATCAAAGTAGTGGCCCCTTGTAAAAGTGGGCCATAAACGATGTAGCTATGACCGGTAATCCAGCCAATATCAGCAGTACACCAGTACACATCACTTTCACGTGGCTGAAAAACATTGGCGAAGGTGTAGGCCGTATAAACCATATACCCACCGCAGCTATGCACCACTCCTTTAGGTTTCCCTGTTGATCCAGAGGTATAGAGTATAAAAAGCATATCCTCACTGTCCATGGTTTCTGGCTCGCACGCTTTTGACGCTTTTGCCATTTCATCGTGCCACCAGACATCTCTCCCGGCTACCATATTTACTGGCCAGCCCAATCGTTCACATACAATCACTGAATTCACCGTAGTACATTGTTCAAGTGCTTCATCCACCACTGCTTTACACGGAATTTGTTTCGTCCCTCGGTTCAAACCATCGCTGGTAATAACCACTGAGCAACTAGCGTCTTGAATACGGTCGGAAATGGCATGGGCAGCAAAACCAGCAAAAACAACAGAATGTACTGCACCAATACGTGCACAAGCCAATACCGCAATCGTCAACTCAGGAATCATAGGCATATAAATACAAACCCTATCTCCCTTCTTGACGCCCTGCCCCTTTAGTACGTTAGCAAACTTGCACACCAACTCGTGTAACTCCCGGTAGGTATACCTAACAAATCGCTCTTTAGGATCATTCGGCTCCCAAATCAAGGCAATTTTGTTTCCTCTTTCCTCTAGATGGCGGTCAAGACAATTCTCAGTAATGTTGAGTTTGCCATTTTCAAACCAGCGTACATCCGGCTTATCAAAATCCCATTGCAGCACTTTTGACCATTTTTGCTTCCATACAAACTTCTCCGCCATGCTCTCCCAAAAATCTTCGGGATTAGCTAGACTGAATTTAGTGGCAGCTTCATATTCAATTAGGTTTGCAAGCGGTTTAATCATAACGGTAGTTGTTGTAATGTTGAATTTAGAATGCATTTTGGTTAAAATCAATGTAAATTTCAAAGCAAATTAATTTCAAGCGCTTCTCGACTCGCGTAATCCGGTCCGTTCACTTGCTGCATTTTTTTTTCAAAACCATGTCGGCCGCTGCGGCTTATTTATCTTCTATGTATATTAGCTTCTCGCAAGTACTCATTTAAATTCTTACTTAAGCCTATTCACAGGCTAAAATTCGTTTGTGTTTTTAATCCTCTCTTCTCAAGTATTCAGCAAGCTTAGTTGGGTAAACCCACTACAGGGACCCTTGGCTCGCTGCCCGATACTTGTTTAGAGGGGAGTTTCGATTGGGCTAAATCAAAGTCAGCTTTTTCCAAAAAGCAGATTGAATAACGACGAGTTTCAGCTTACTTACTATTTAATGAATAAGCATATTATCTTTAATTTATGTTTAAAGTATTAGTCATTGAAGATGAACGGATGACCGCCAAAGTTGTGGAATTCCGTCTTCAAAAAGATGGTTATGAAGTTGTACTCGCAGTAGATGGAAAAGACGGGTTTGAGAAAATAGCTTCAGAAAATCCTGATCTAATCATTACCGATATCATGATGCCATATTACTCAGGTCTTGAAGTAGTTAGTCATACCAGAATTACACTAGGAAAATCTACCCCTATACTTATGTTATCCTCTATGGGGCTAGAAAAAATAGTACTCGATGCCTTTGAGTTAGGTGCAGATGATTTTATAACTAAACCGTTTAGTCCACAAGAATTGAGTATCCGGGTTAAAAAAGCACTTATTCGTAGATGAAGTTTTTACTCACTTTAATTGGACTGCTCTTGGCGACAACCTTGTTTGGGCAAAATGTTGCAGACAGTCTTTATAGCTCTGGAAAAAAAAATGCACAAGGCGGTGAATACGTGCTGGCGATTGAGCAACTCGAACAACTGCTTGTACTTCGACCAGGAGACTATGATGGCCAAGTTTTACTCGCCCGGGTATTGTACTGGAAGGGGGATTACACAAAATCGCTTAAATTGATTGAACCTGCACTCGTAAAAGCTCCTGGAGATGCAGAAACCCAATTATTATATCTTAATCTGCTCATCGTCACCAATCAAATGTCAGCGCTGCTTGTACATTTGACAAATTTACCTGTTCCGATGCAAGAGCAGGCAGCATTTAAATTCGCCAAAATAAAGGCATTGTATCTAGCCGAGGAGCATGAAGAAGCTTTGGATGCGTTGAATATTTATTTGGTCAACGTCCCTGAGCACTTACAAGCACGCCAATTGCAACAAGTTTTGGTTCGACTCGTCGCGAACCAAGCTATTTTGGCGGATATCGAAATGAGTAGTTTTGACATTCCTTTGACGAATTGGTATAGTTTGGCTTTGGGTTATGAAAATCGACTAAAAGCCGGGCCATTGCAGTTGCGCTTACATCTTGCCAATCGTTTTGAGCAAACGGCAGCGCAATTAGAAGCTGACTTTTATCCTCGGCTTACAGACAAAACAACTGCCTACTTCGGATTCGGATTGAGCAACAACACCCTATTCCCTACTTTTCGCCTTGGTGCAGAACTTTACCGTAGTTTCCCAAAAGCATGGGAGCTCTCAGCTGGTTTTCGGTATTTGTGGTTTAAAAATAGTCCCCTTGCCACCTATACAGTAGCTGCAACTAAATATATTGGAAGGTACTATCTAAGCTTACGTCCATTTGTAATCCCATTTAAGGGTTCGGTTTACTTGACTTCTAGCCTTTCAGCTAGACGCTATTTCAAAGATGCTCGCCATTATCTCGGCATTTCGACTGCCATTGGCAATTCACCCGACATGGATTTCCGATTGAATGACCCAAGCTTGGAAGCTTTAAACCCTAACTTATACCTGCTAGACGCATTTTCAATTCGTTTTGACTACCAAAGGCCTTTCGGCAACCGACTTATATTGAAACCTTTTGTAGAATACAGAAAAGAAGAATATCAACCTACAATCTACCGAAGCAGAAGCAGTTTTGGCTTGAGTGTAACAAGGAACTTTTGAGGTGAAAAAAGTGCGTATATATATTGAAGATTGGGTGCGATCCTTTGATTTTGAGGTTACTGAGGGACTATGGCTCGTATGGCTATCATCAATTATTCTCCTCTTTTTGGCCATTTGCTTTTTTGTTGCAGTGGTCATAAGTCGTTACCGTAAAGATTACATCAGTAGATGGGAATTAGATTTTAACCAAAAAGTTGAAGCTCTTTTGCTCGAGCTTATTTACGGTGGTTACCTCTCCTACGAAGCTTGGAAAAGTGCGCTTTCATTTGATAAATTCGAGAAAAAATATCTTCAAAAGGCCCGTGGTCAAAAATTGTTCATACAAATCATAGCCACGCTTCGATCCAGATTGAACGGAGAAGATGCGACACGGTTGGCCGAAGTTTATCGAAAAACAGGACTGTATAAAACAAGTCTCGCATCGCTTGATAATACATCTTGGCAAGCTAAAGCAGCCGGTATTCGGGAACTTGGGGCTTTAAACTATGTCGAAGCGGTTCCTGCTATCACACTTTTGTCCGACTACCCCCATGAGGCGGTGCGATCAATGGCACAGGTGGCCTTAATCCAGCTCGACGATTCTGACCCCTTTGGATTTCTAGATGCATTGCAAAATCCCATCAGTAAAAGTACCATGATCAGGCTCCATGGTGCTATGTTGCAGAAAACTTCCCTTGAGTTAACCACATTCGCCCGCTGGCTTAAAAGTTCACATCCGGATGTGGTATTATTCGCCGCCACAATGTCGGGACTCTTTAATGCAGCTGAAGATGCCCAGCTCTTGGCTCAGTTGATCAAACACGAACAAGTTCGTATTGCGAAAGCGGCAATCGTCAGCCTCGAGCAACTTGGTGCCCAAGAAACGCTTACAAAAGAAATAAGTAAATGGAACGACTTTCCGCTTGAAATTCAACTCCAACTTATTCAATCGTTGAGAAATTTAGATTTCAGAGATGAGGAGATGATACTGAGATGGTTACAGTCTGATTTTTTCGAAATTGTGAAGGCAGCCATTGAGCTTTACACAGACTTTAAAGATCTCGATTCTATACGCACCACACTGAATAATCTCCCTCCCCACGACAATTTGATTGAAATTAAAAATCAATACGCTCATTTTGAACGAATGCACCTGTCATGAAGGATATTCTCAATCATTTTACCTGGTTTTTTGATGGGGCTATTTTATTTTATGTCATCCTCATCATCGCTTCCTACCTGCTTTTGGCGTACTATAGTGCCAAAGCACTGATTGAATATTTACGTGTCTCCAAATTTATCAATCCACATGAATTGATGGCGTCGCCATTATCACCCAGTGTAAGTTTGATTGCGCCAGCCTATAACGAAGCCAATACCATAGTCGAAAATGTGCGTTCACTATTGGCAATTCAATACCCTCATCTTGAAGTCATCGTTGTAAATGATGGAAGTAAAGATGAAACCTTACAATTGCTCATTGATGCGTATGCGCTCGTTCCATCCAACGAGTTGGTACACTATCAGATCAAGGCCAAAGAAATAAAAACCATCTACAAGTCCACCAAGCCAGTGTATGAAAATCTTCGGGTAATCGACAAAGCCAATGGAGGCAAGGCAGATGCTTTAAATTGCGGTTTAAATGTAGCTTCTTCGGAGTACATTGCTTGCATTGACGTAGACTGCGTTCTAGCGCAGGATGCCATCATTAAAATGATTCAGCCATTCCTTTCTGGAAGTTCACCGTGCATTGCGACTGGTGGTGTTATCCGGATTGCCAACTCCTGTATTATTGAAGATGGACGACTGATTGATGTTATTTTACCCGATAATTTTTTAGCACGTTTTCAAGTATTAGAGTACATCAGGGCTTTTTTAATGGGGCGTATGGGCTGGAGCAAAGCCGATGGCCTTTTATTAATTTCAGGTGCTTTCGGCATCTTTAACAAAGAAATTGCAATTAAAGCAGGTGGCTACGATCACAACACTGTAGGCGAGGACATGGAATTGATTGTGCGTATGCGGAGGTATATGATAGAGCGCAATCAAAAATACCGGGTAGAATTTATCCCCGATCCTTTATGCTGGACCGAAGCTCCATCCACCTATAAAGTGTTAGGACGTCAACGGAATCGGTGGATGCGCGGTACTATTGAAACGCTTCTACAACATAAAGTCATGTTTTTCAACCCTAAATACAAGGTTTTAGGCATGCTCAGTTACCCCTATTGGCTATTTTTTGAATGGCTAGCCCCAATCATTGAAATCGTAGGTTTGCTTTATTTTCTTATCTTATTGTTACTGGGTCAGCCCAACTATATTTTTAGCCTAAGCTTATTCGCTCTTGTTTATGCTTTTGCCATGTTTATGTCAACCCTAGCTATACTTTTCGATGAACTAACCTTCCATCAGTACAAGCGCAAGCGCGATATATTCAAATTACTGCTTGTGGCGCTCATTGAGCCCTTTATTCATCACCCCATGGTAGTACGCTGGGGAATACAGGGAAATATAGATTTTTTAAAGGGCAAAAAAAGCTGGGGAGATATGACAAGAACCGGATTCACGAAAAAGGAGAAAAAATGAAACTTGCATGGTTTTTTGTCTGGTCTTTTAGAATAGTTTTTTTTACCGTTCTTTTGACACCAATTGTCATGTTTGTGCTGTGGTGGATAAAACCGAGTAGCCAAGTCGGTATAACTATCATTGATAAAACCGTTCTAGACAAAAGGCATGAAGAGCATGAGTCCTTGTTTTGGCACCTCAACTACAATAAATGGCAACACCCTGAAACGCAAAAACGGTACCGCGCATCGCAAGACTATTTTGGCTTTTTTCCTGAAAAAAAACAAAAATATAAGCTGTTGGGCTTAGAAGGGAAATCAAAACTGGCACTCGACAGCATTGCTTTCAATTCAAAGTATCTCTACATCGTTGATTCGTACGGTATCTACCACAATGAGTGGTACGACGATGGTGATGAGAAGGAACGCTCTAAACATTTGTATGGTGGCTTGTCAAAAGAAGACCTTTATCTACTTAAAAAAATGGATAGCGCAGGAAAGACAATCGTTGCAGAGTTTAATACCATTGCGAATCCAACAAAAGTGGACATTAGGAAACAGTTTGAGGATCAATTTGGCCTCAAATGGACAGGCTGGATTGGTCGTAATTTTGAATCGTTAGACACAATTCGGAATAAGGAACTACCGTCCTGGCTCATTCAAAACTACGTCAAACAGTATGAAAAATGGCCATTCACAAATGCTGGAATAGTTTTCGTTAATGAAAATGATCGCATTGAAATCCTAGAAATAGGTACTGCTTTAAAAGAAAGTGTTCCAATGATATATACCCATAAATCTTTTGTGGATGCTTCAGGCATGGATGCTTCTGTGTACTACCCCTTTTGGTTTGATATTATGGAGATAGGACCTGAGTTAGAGGCATTGGCTTATTATCACGTGCCTACTACACCTTATGGTGACAGCTTATTACTGTCTTACAAAATACCCTACTTTTTCCCGGCAGTGATAAGGCGAAAAGTGACTAAACAAAAAGCTGCATTTTACTATTTCGCAGGTGATTTTTGCGATAATCCAATTTCCATGAAACGCTCCTATTTT